>JAABUW010000169.1_pt1 | contig 139381 bp, 84 predicted proteins | sample 5560081 | NCBI WGS metagenome assembly JAABUW01 (sample SAMN10711882, study PRJNA513363) | rock metagenome | isolation source: Antarctica rocks | place: Antarctica: Victoria Land, Knobhead sud
AATGGAATAGGGCTATGGCCATGAATGGAATGCGCCATGGCCATAAGTGGAATGCGCCATGGCCATGAATGGAATGCGCCATGGCCATGAATGGAATAGGGCCATAGCCATAAGTGGGGCCATGCATGGGGGCCAGGTTGGTGGCGCATTCTAAATTTAGGCATTCTCACGAGCCAAAAACATTCTCAGGAGCGCGTTAGATTCTTAGGGGCGCTTATATCGCTCTAGAGTCAAGACATAGTATTACCCCGCTCAAACCAGCTCAACCGGCTCACGAGCGCTCATAGCGCTCAGAGCCTACCCTACACTTTTGTAGATGTAGGGGGGCGATATTATAATAAAACGAAAAAACTCTTTAAACCTATATAAATAATAAATTAACTCGGAATCTAATATTAATAATTATAACACTAGTTATAATAGAAGTAAAGCTACCTAACCTAAATCGGTTAACGATATTATTCGGTCTTTACTATTATTATAGCGATTAATTAGGTATATAGTATTATTAAAACCTAGGTTAAAATTATCTATACTAAGCCCATAACTAGTATAGCGACTATAATAGTTATATATAGACCTTAGCGACCCTGAGTCGGAATTAACCCGCGTAAATATACTAGAAAACGCAAATTCCGAATTTAATATAGAACCGGCCTAATATTCTTCTAGCTCCGGCGCTAATACGCCTATAATACCGATAACTCTAGATAGGTATCTAGAGCTTCGTAAATTTACTTTATCCTTTAACCTACTAGTTTTATTTATAAGAGTTTTATTTACCGAGCCTTATAAACCTGAAATATATAAAAAAGCTATAGCTAACACTTTTAATAAAACATATTAATAGCTCGGTATAAATACCGAAATCGACTCTCTTTTAATAAATAGTATCTAGATATTATCGAATCTACCCCGAAACCGAAAGATACTTCGAGGTAAATAGGTTTATAAGTTTAAACGTAGGGCCGTTAACGAAATCACTCGTTATAAGGCTCGCTAAATAGTATATAAATTTAAATAATAATATAGAATCGATTTTAACGAGATATTTACCTTAGTAGTTAAGCCTATAAATTATAAAGTATTATTTATTATTATAGCTACTTACGACCTAGAGTTTAAATAAATAAATATATAGACTACTTTCCTATACGGCTTAATTAATAATAGAATCTATATCGAATAGCCTACTAGTTTCGACGATAGTTTAGGTCGTATATATTTTTTAAAATATACTTTATATAGGCTTAAGTAATCCCCTTGAGTATAATATATTATATTTACGACTTTCCTAGCCAAGTTAGGCTTTGTACCCTTAAGTATTAGCTTTAGTATATTTCTTAACTATAAGATATAGCTAATAATATATTATATATTAACGATATATTAATTACTGGCGCCGGTAAAGATATTATTATTTAACTAAAATAACGTTTAAACGATGAATATAAAATAACTAACCTTGGCCCTATTACGTATTATCTTAGTTTTAAAGTATCGCGCGATCGCTTTAATCGTACGTTATCCCTTAATTAAGAAATATACCTAGAGCGGGTATTTAAAGATTATAATATATATAATATTAGAGCCAAAGCTATAGGAGTCCCTATAGACTTTATAATTAAATTTATACCGGCCGATAAGGGATATTAAATTAAACCTATCTTTTTTACCGTTTACTAGTTAACCGTTAGTTTACTAATATATACTATAATAAGTACGCGGCCTAATATCGTTTACGCGGTATTAATAATAAGTCGCTATACTTCTAACCCCGATAAATCCTATTAGGCGGTTATAAAACGTATTTTCCGTTATTTACGCGGTATATTATACTTAAACTTAGTTTTTTAGGGTTAGCTCGCCCTATTAGAGGGCTATACTAATATTAATTAAACGGGTAATTATAATATAAGGCGTTCTACCTCTAGCTATATATTTAATCTCGGTAGTATAGTTATTAACTAGTAGTTTAAACGTTAACCGATTATTACGTTATTATTTTATAAAGCCGAACACGCGGGCTAGACCTAGGTTATTAAGGAAATTATCTAGTTTAAGAGACTATTTGAATAGTTAATACCTATTACGCGTATACTTTATTCCGGTAGAGATTTAAGCTAGTATATATTAATAATACTCGTTATTATATTATTTACCTTAGCCGCCTACTCCGCTCTACTAGCCTACTTTATATTTATAATAATTATCTTCTACGATAATTAAGGTATTATAGCCTTGGTTAAGAACCCCTAGGACTATAGTTATACTAAATATATTATAATCTAATATTATTTCTAGCGCGAAAAAGTTATAATAGGCGAAATCGAGTTTCGTTATATTCCGATAACGGAGTAGATTATTAACGGCTTAATTAAGGCTCTCCTTAAAGTTAAATTTAATACCTTTTATATAACTCTAGGCTTATAATAATTGCCCTTTATAGGTACCTATTAACGCTTTTATAGGAGTTTATTTATACTCCTATAGGAGCCTTTCTATATTTATAAATATAGAACACGGCTCTACGGGTTTATCTAGAGGCTCTATGGGCCTATCCGGAGGCTCTACGGGCTACGTTTTAATAACCTCGTTAATAATAAATATTAATATTCAAATTAATATTAACTAATAACTATTATATCCAATATTATTAAACTTTTAGGCCCTTATCTAAGGCCTTTATAAAGTATACTCTCCAAGTTTCAGCCAAATCGCGTCCGTGTATATAGCGGCATGTCCTAATCCGCTCTAGGCACGTTTGGGTCATACGCGGCGACCATAATATCCCTTTATAATTTATCGTTTTTACTCAGCCCTCCTATAACTTTTATTAATAAATATATACGTCGCTGGAATATCCCCTAAGTATTTATTATAATTATATATCGTTATACCCGTAGTATTTAACGCGGTCCCCGTAGTATTTTAGGCGGTCTTTATATCTTTAATAATCGCTTCTCTATAAACCCTATGATATCCGATTATTTCTAATAATCTTTTTATAGTATTTATATCGTTTATTAATACTCCGACCTAGTTACTACCTAAGTTTGACGTGCACAGGTTAACTATTAAATAAATTTTTTAAAATACCGTATTTTATAAAAAAACGGAATTTTGTTACCTTGGCCCCCACCGATATAGCTTGGCTTTATAGCTTGGCCCCTACCGACGTATCTTAGCCTTATAGCTTGGCCTCTACCGATATATCTTAGCCCTATAACTTGGCCCTATAGTTTAGCCCCTACTAATTATAACTTAGGCCCATAACTTAACCTCTATAAAATATAGTTTTGGCCTCTATAGCCCATTATAACGACCCTAAAATAAGGGGAATACGGGGCTATTTTAGAGACTTCTTAATAGAGGATTTCGTTCGAGTAGGAGTATTAGAATATAGGAGTATAGGATTATTTAGTTACTACTTAGTAAATAGATACTTAGCAATGTTTAGTATTAAGGTCTTATACGTATATTCGTTCTTATCCTCTATAGATAATCAATTAAGAAGTGTTTCTACCTACTATAGTTCAATACTTCTTAAATAATTAAATATAGCGCGTACTAATAAAGGTAGAGCTAGAAGTATATTAAAAGTTAAAGATACTACGGGGGGGAAGGCCCCTAGAAAACTATTAACGACTAGAGCGAGGAAGATTATTCTTAATACCTTAACTCTACCTAATATAACTAAATAAATACGTAAAGTGTAAAATATAAAAGAAGGGTAGTAAATTAAATTCTAATAATTATTATAATAATTAAGATTAATCTAAATAATTTAGTCGTCACTCTACGCGAAATCAAGCGTTATTAGAAAACTACCGAATTATTTATTCCTAAACTCCCTTTCTAACGGCTTATATATAAAATAATATTCTCGGTTACGTCGGAGTCGTTAGGTATACGCTAGTAATCGTCTATAATTATAATTATATAAGAAGTAACGGAAGCGATATTAATAATATTATTTAAAAGTAAGTTCTATCTTAATCTTTCGTTATTTATATTAATAATTTAAGATATTAACCTCTACGTAATTTACGCTAAGTATATAACTATCTAAAATAAAGATATTTAATTAATATAGATAATTAGAGGCTATAAATTCATTTTATAAAGAGATATAAATTAATATTAATATTTCTAGTACTTAATATTATAATATTTAATAGGAGTAGGGTATAATAAGGAAGGGAGTAAATAATAAATATAACTTTCGTATTATTTCATCTCTTAATAACTTCTATTACCGTCGAAGAATGAAATATTCTTCTATTTCTATTCTATAACTCTATTACTAAAACGGTTATTATAATAATTATTAGAAATCCGTTTTAGCGTAATAGGGATTCTTTAGTAAATTCTTACTTTACTCTACTTTATCTTAGGCCCTACGCTAATAGATCCCTACGCTAGGCTAGGGTAGGGATTATACCTCGATTTCTACCCTACTCTATACTAATCCGAAGCGTATTTATATACTAGGCTTTATTTTAAAAGGGATCTCGATCGGATTTAAAAATATTATTACGACCCTTTAAGACTATAATCTCTACGTCCTATATATATATAAATAAAGTTAACTCACTCTATCTACTATAAACGCTAAGGCCTTAACTTTACAATACAAAAGACTCGGCTACCTAGGTAAAGATAACGTTATATATTTATTTTAAAGTTAAAGAAGATAATAGTTACGAAATATATAATATTATTAAAATGTATACGTGCTTATATAAACGTCGCCTACGATAAAGACGATTTAAATACGATATTATTTATAGCGATATTATTAACCTTAGAGCCTATAGTTTCGGTTTCATAATTATATTTATTAATAATAAATATAGTTATAGTTATTACTACTTTATCCCTTATAAAATAAGTATCTTCGGTATATTCCGTAATTATAAAAGCGCTAAGGAATACGGAGACTATAAAATCTATTACCTCTATATTAATAAAGATCCTATATATATTAACGGCGAGTTTATTAATTATTATTTCGAATATAATATTATCTAGAGTTACTCTATCCCTAGTAACCCCTAAATAAACGGCGTATTAAAGCGTATTAATTAAATTTTACTCGAGAAAGTATATACCTTATTAATTAATAACGGACTCGATAATAAATTTATCCTATAGTTTATCTCTACGGCGAACTAACTACGAAATCGGTCTTTTATTATTATAATAAACATTACGCCTTATTAGGGCTCTACTAGAATACGCCCTAATTTATTATATCTACGTAATATTAACTAAATAAGCCTATACTAGGATATTATATTATAAGTAAAAACTAGTAAAAGTTTACTAATCGCGGTAAAAAAAGTATATTTATCGGCTACGAGGGTAATTACTTCTACTATATATTAATATATGTAGGTAAAGTACTCCGCTTTACTTAAATTCGGTAGACTAAAGAGTATACTACTAGTAATAATAAATATACCGTAGACGACGGTATACCATTAGTTATTAAAGTTTTAATCATAGTACCCCGTTAGGGGGGTAATATTATAGCGAGACGTAAAAATATCTTAAAACTATATAAACTATAAAGTAGTTTAGAATCTAATATTAATAATTATAATATTAGTTATAGTAGTAGTAACGGATTACTAGTTAAAACTACCCCGCCTAACCGTACTAAATCGGTAGAGGATATTATTCGGTCTTTACCGCTATTATAACGACTATATAGGTAAATCTTAAAAGTAAATATTAATATACTCCAAGCGCTATCAGCCCTATTAGAAAGCCGTTTACGGGTTTACGGGTTTACGTTAAAACTCTATATTAAATACCGACCCGAGGTTTAGTAGGATTAGTAAGTCAGGGGTCCGGGCAGGGTCCTATTAATAAATAATACTTACTATCAGCAGGTTCAGTAACTCGATAAATAATTAGTAATTTAAATATTAGACGAATAGGCCCATTATATACCCTATAGCATGCGTATTTATATACGTATTAGTATACGTTATAGTATAGGCCATAGTATACCCCATGGTATACGCAATAGCGTGCGCAGCTTGCGCATGCTATTGAATAGCATACGAATGGTATACGAATAGCATGCGTAAAGGTATCTTGAATAGTATGCGATATACGCCCCCCGCAGCAGCCCTTAAAACATCAGACGAAAGCCCCCCATGGTATGCGCAATTATGGCATGCGCCAAGGCATACGCCATAGTGTACGAAATAGTATAGTATTTATGTGCGTATACTCCCCGGATATGCCCGGGTGACGCCCCCGTAAGAACTTTCGTTAAAACTTATTATTCCGGGCCCGGTAGGTCGCTAGTGTTAATAATCGTCGTTAGGGGTCGCTACCGTTAATAGCGACGATTATAGAACTTTATTTATTTCAGCCCTATAATAAGGCTGGCTATTATTAGTATACTAACGGTATATATAAATTACTGAAGTTATTAATCCTATTGAAATTAATTTAGAGTTATTAATAAGATACTACCTAGACCCCCGATTTATTAAATTTATTAAAAATTACCTACCTAGACCCCTAATTTACTAAACCTACTAATAGGACGCTAATAGTCTTATCTATAAATTAGGGCTACTAGTAACGTCCTATTAATAACTTTTCTTGGTAAAAGTTACTAGTAGGACGCTACTAGCCCTATCCGCGCGGTCGGTAACTAGGGTTTTAATAGGAGTTTTTGAGATTTACCGATATAATTAAATATACTATATTATTAAGGCCTAGGATGAAGTTATTTATATTAAATTTATAATTTACGCTAGGTCTATAGCCGGTATAATAACTATAAATAAATCTCGCTAGCGACGCTAATTCTAAATTAACTCGCGCGAATACGCTAGAAAATATAGATTCCGAATCTAATATAGAACCGGCCTAATATTCTTCTAGCTCCGGCGCTAATATACCCGTAATACCGATAACTTTAAATAGGTATTTAGAACTTCGTGAACCTACTTTATCCCTTAACCTATTAGTTTTATTTACGAGAGTTTTATCTACCGAGCCTTATAAGCCTAAGATATATAAAGAAACTATAATTAATACTCTTAATAAAATATACTATTAGCTCGGTATAAATACCGAAATTAATTTACTTTTAGCGAATAATATCTAGATACTATCGAATCTACCCTAAAACTAAAAGATACTTCGAGGTAAATAAGTATATAAATTTAAATATAGAGCCGTTAACGAAATTACTCGCTATAAGGCTCGCTAGGTAGTATATAGGGCTAAATAATAATATAGAATCGATTTTAATAAAATATTTACCTTAATAATTAAATTTATAAACTATAAAGTACTATTTATTATTATAGTTATTTACGACCTAGAGTTTAAATAAATAAATGTATAGACTACTTTCTTATATACCCTAATTAATAATAAAATCTATATCGAATAACCTACTAGTTTCGACGATAATTTAAGTCGTATATACTTTTTAAAACGTACTTTATATAGGCTTAAATAATCCCCTCGAGTATAGTATACTACTTTTACGACTTTCCTAGCTAAGCTAGGCTTTATACCTTTAAGCGCTAACTTTAACGTATTTCTTAACTATAAAATATAACTAATAATTATACTATATATTAACGATATATTATTTACTAGCGCCGATAAAGATATTATTACTTAATTAAAATAACGCCTAAATAATAAATATAGAATAATTAATTTTAATTTTATTATATACTATTTTAGTTTTGAAGTATCGCGCGATCGCTTTAATTATATATTATCCCTTAACTAGGAAATATACCTAAAGCGGGTATTTAAAAATTATAATATATATAATACTAAAGCCAAAACTATAGGAGTCCCTATAAACTCTATCATTAAATTTATACCGGCCGATAAAGAATATTAAATTAAACCTACCTCTTTTATTATTTACTAGTTAATTATTAACCTATTAATATATACTATAATAAATACGCGGCCTAATATCATTTACGCGGTATTAATAATAAATCGCTATACTTTTAACCCCGATGAATTTTATTAAATAGTTATAAAACGTATCTTCCGTTATTTACGCGGTATATTATACCTAAAGTTAATCTTCTAGGGTTAACTCGCCCTATTAGAGGGCTATATTAATATTAATTAAACGGGTAACTATAATATAAGGCGTTCTACCTCTAGCTATATATTTAATCTTAGTAGTATAATTATTAACTAGTAGTTTAAGTATTAATTAATTATTACGTTATTATCCTATAAAGCCGAATATACGGGCTAGACCTAAATTATTAAAGAAATTATCTAATTTAAAAAACTATTTAGATAATTAATATTTATTACGTATATACTTTATTCTAGTAGAGATTTAAGCTAGTATATATTAATAGTACTCGCTACTATACTATTTATATTAACCGTTTACTCCGCTCTACTAGCCTATTTTATATTTATAATAATAATTTTTTATAATAATTAAGGTATTATAACCCTAGCTAAGAACCCCTAAAACTATAACTATATTAAGTATATTACGATTTAGTATTATTTCTAGCGCGAAAAAGTCGTAATAAACGAAATCGAGTTCCGTTATATTTTAATTATAGAGTAGATTATTAACGACCTAACTAAGGCCCTTCTTAAAGTTAAATTTAATATCTTTTATATAACTTTATATCGGTAAATCTTAAAAGTAAATATTAGTATACTTTAAGCGTTATCAGCCCTGTTAGAAAGCCGTCTACGGGTTTACGCTGAAACTCTATATTAAATGCCGACCCGAGGTTCAGTAGGATCAGTAAGTCAGGGGTCCTATTAGTAAATAGTACTTGTTGTCAGTAGGTTCAGCAGGTTCAGCAACTCGATAAATCGTCAGTAACTTAAATATTAGACGAATAGGCCTATTACATACCCTATAGCATGCGCATTTGCATGCGCATTGGCATGCGCCATAGTATGGGCCATAGTATGGGCCATAGTATGCCCCATGGCATACGCAATGGCGTGCGCAGCTTGCGCATACCATTGAATGGCATGCGAATGGCATGCGCAAAGGTATCCTGAATAGCATGCGATGTGCGCCCCCCGCAGCAGCCCCTAAAACATCAGACGAAAGCCCCCCATGGCATGCGCCATGGCATGCGACATGCCATGGTATTCATGTGCGCATACTCCCCGGATGTGCCTGGGTGACGCCCCCGCGAGAACTTTCGCTAAAACTCATTATTCCGGGCCCGGTAGGTCGCTGGCGTTAGTAGTCGTCGCTGAGGGTCGCTGCCGTTAATAGCGTCGATTATAGAACTTTATTTATTTCAGCCCTATTATAGGGCTGAGCTACTGTCAGTATACTAACAATATATATAAGTTACTGAAGTTGTTAATCCGGCTGAAATTAACCCGGAGTTATTAAATTTATTAAAAGTAACCTGCCTAGACCCCTAATTTACTAAACCTACTAATAGGACGTTAGTAGCCCTATCCGTAAATTAGGGCTACTAGTAGCGTCTTATTAATAACTTTTACTTAAAAAAGTTACTGATAGGACGCTGCCAGCCCTATCCGCGCGGGCGGTAACTAGGGTTTTAGTAGGAGTTTTTGAGATTTACCGATATAGGCCTAAAATAATTACCCTCTATAAATACCTATTAATACTTTTATAAAAGTTTATTTATATTTTTATAAAAGCTTATTTACGCTCCTATAGGAACTATTCTATATTTATAAATATAAAAACGCGGCTCTACGGGTTTATTTAGAGACTCTACGACCTAGGTCTTAATAACTTAACTAGTAATAAATATTATTATTTAAATCGATACTAACTAATAAATATTATACCGAATACTACTAAATTTTCAGGGCCTTAACTAAGGCCCTTATAAAATATACTCTCTAAATTTTAATTAAATCGCGTCCGTAAGTATAGCGGTATATCGTAAATCGCTCTAGGTATTTTCGGGTTATACGCGGCGACGATAAAATCGTTTAATAATTTATCGTTCTTACTTAGCCCTGCTATAACCCTTATTAATAAATATATATATCGCTAGAATATTCCCTAAACGTCCGTTATAGTTATATATTATTATATTTATAGTATTTAACACGGTCCCCGTAGTATCCTAGGCGGTCTTTATATTTTTAATAATTACTTCCCCGTAGAACCCTATAATATCCGACTATTTCTAATAATCTTCTCGTAGTATTTATATCCTTTACTAATATTCCGACCTAGTTACTATTTAAATTTGGCGTATATAAGTTAACTATTAGATAAATTTTTAAAAATACCGTATTTTATTAAAAAACGGAATCTTTCTCTTTTAACCTCTATCGACGTAGTTTAGCCCTATAGTTCAGCCCCTACTATATAACTTAAGCCTATAACTTAGCCTCTATAAACTATAGTTTTAATTCTTATAACTTATTATAACGACCCTAAAATAAAGAGAATACGGGGCTATTTTAGAGACTTCTTAATAAAAGATTTCGTTCGAGTAGGAGTATTAGAATATAGGAGTATAGGACTATTTAATAACTATTTAGTAAATAGATACTTAGTAATATTTAATATTAGGGTCTTATACGTATATTTACTTTTATCCTCTATAGATAATTAATTAAGAAGTATTTCTACCTACTATAGTTTAATATAAAGAAATTAATAATTATTTAGAATAACTACCTTAGGATAGTTCTAAGAGTATTTAAAATTATTTTAATTTTAGTATTTAAAGCTAAATTAATAATTACGTTAATCGACCTTTAATTAAACTACCTAGTAATATAATATTAAATAAATCGAGGGACTTATTTAGTTATATTTATAAAAAATACGAGGATCTAAAGTAAACTCTAGTATAGGGAAAATAAATAACGATAAATATTTCTAATACCGATAATAGAAAAAGAAATCTAGATACTTCGCGCTCTAGGATTTAAAGAATAATATAAGGTAATTATAACTATAAAGAAGAAGAAAAACTAGATAAACCTAATCGAAAATATTAAAAAATACTAGGATATTAAAGTTATCGATTAAAGAGTATAAAATTAGGCCCGTTATATCGGTAAATCTTAAAAGTAAATATTAGTATACTCTAAGCGCTATTAGCCCTATTAGAAAGCCGTCTACGGGTTTATACTAAAACTCTATATTAAATACCGACCCGAGGTTTAGTAGGATTAGTAAGTTAGGGGTCCGGGTAGGGTCCTATTAATAAATAGTATTTACTATTAATAGGTTTAGTAGGTTTAGTAAATCGATAAATCGTTAATAATTTGAATATTAAATAAATAGGCCCATTATATACCCTATAGTATATATATTTATATATACTATAGTATAAGTTATAGTATAGGTTATAGTATAAGCTATAGTATACCTTATAGTATACGTAATAGTGTACGCAGCTTACGTATACTATTAAATAATATACGAATAATATACGTAAAGGTATTTTAAATAATATACGATATATACCCCCCGTAGTAGCCCCTAAAACATTAGACGAAAGCCCTCTATAGTATACGTAATTATAATACATATTAAGGTATACGCTATAATATACGATATAGTAAAGTATTTATATATAGATACTCTCCGGATATACCCGGGTAACGCCCCCGCGAGAATTTTCGTTAAAACTTATTATTCCGGGCCCTATAAATCGCTAGCGTTAATAGTTATCGCTAAGGGTCGCTACCGTTAATAACGATAATTATAGAACTTAATTTATTTCAGCCTTATTATAGGGCTGAGCTACTATTAATATATTAACGGTATATATAAATTACTAAAATTACTAATCCGGTTGAAATTAACCCGGAGTTATTAAACCTATTAAAAGTAACTTACCCGGACTCTTAATTTATTAAATTTATTAATAGGACGCTAGTAGCCCTATCCGTAAATTAGGGCTACTAGCCCTATCCGCGCGGTCGGTAACTAGGGTTTTAATAGGAGTTTTTAAGATTTACCGATAGAATAATAACTAGATAAATAAAAGAGTTATAAAAAACGATATTTATATAGGTTATTAACCCGGCTTAAAAGAGAGATTTATTTAGAGACTAGTTTCACTATTATAATTAATTAAAAAAGGTTAAGAACTTTATAATAATATAATTAAAATATAATATAATCGGGTTAAATAAGTTCTTATACCGAATAAAGGTATTTATAGTTCGTAGCGCTAGCTACTAATATAAAAAAAAAGTATAAAGTATATATTATTATTTTATCTAGAACTAGCTAGCGATAAAGCGGAGCTAGTAGAATAAATAAATATATATAATTTTAGGAAAATATTAATATAGGTTTAAAGTATATATATAATCGCTCGATAAATAATAAAAACGGGATAACTCGGTTAATTCTCTTTTATTAAAGAATAACTAGTATAATCTAAATTATTATTAAGACCTAGCGATATACCTAGATTTATAAAGAAGAGGAAAGAAAGAATAAAACCGCCGGCTAGAGAGCTATAAGTATCGATTATTTAATAAATTTATAATAAAACGACCTATAAGCCTACGAGATAAATAGATAAAATTAGAGAAATTAAAATAAAAGAGAAACGGAGAAAAAGCTAAATAATATTTTAGGATAATTATAATTATTAGTTACTAAATTAATAAGAAGAGGAAATAAATTATCGATAAATTAGAGTTTTTAACCGACGAGGTTTCTTTAGTAGTTAGTAGGCGCCGCTAATAACCTTATTAAGAAAGTATTTATAGAACTTCTTTATTAGTAAAGTAGTTTTACTAGAGTAAATATATAAATTAATTAATTAATTAATATCTAGAAACTTTTATTAATAATTATTATACCTCTTTATTATATATATTATCTATTAATAACTATAGGGTATATCGGAATATATATTAAACTTTTAAAATTTTCTATTTAATTCTTATATACCTCGATTATATAGAGTATAAGAAACTAGTAAATATATTATATTAATACTAGGGCCTTATAATATAAAGATTAATAATATTATCGAAATCTTTTATAAGTTTATCTAGGACCTAGACTAAGAGCTAAAACTAGAAATGAATAACGAGATAAATTCGGTATATACTTTTAATATAATATTCCTCGGGGATATATACCCTAGTAAATTAATAATAGAGATTTTATATAATATAATATTTAAAGAGGTTATTATATATACTTTTATCTAAAAAAGGAGAGGGTAGATCTAGATTATAATATTATTTAAAACGGAAGATATTATTAAGAGATTATTAAATAAAGGGAGTATATAAAAAGCCTCGATATAATAAAAGACCTTAGTAATTTCATTAAGAATATAAATAATAGATTTAAAATATTATTAATTACGAAGTTTACTCTAACCCTCGATCTTATTTAAATATAAATTTATAATACTCTATATTTTAAATAAAGACGTCTTAGGCGTATTCTTTAAAGTTTTTTTATAATATTAATCCTTAATAAATATAATATTATTATATATATAAAAATCTTTTAGAATTTTTAATTTTATTATAATATAGCCTTACCTACCTTAGCCTAGCCTAATTTATTTTAGATTTAATTTAGATTTAAACTAGTTTCCTTATTTCTATCTTAATATAGTCGGGATAAGAAATAAATAAATACTTTATATATTAATTCTTATTTAGATAATAGCTAGCTCTACTCTAGTTTTCGTTTTTTATCTTTTATCTTAACTTACTCCTATATTATAGTTAGATTATAATTTAATAAACCTAGCCTATAGTTTAATAAATATCCAAATATAAATCCCGTTTCTTAATATTATAAAAGATTAACTACCTAGTTAGTACTTTCTAGTATTAAGATAATTATTATAGAGGATTAACCCCCTAACCGCGAAGACTATATACGATAGTTCCTCGCCGAAATTTAGAATAATTTTACTAGTTTCCTAAATACCTTTAGTTATCTATATATTTAGGTCGAGAGTAATTCTTTATTCGATATTTTATTCTTATTTCTATCTTTTCCTCTTCTTATATTAAATATATAATCCTTAGTTTATACTATCGTTTAGGTAATAATCTAGGTTATATTTATTATAATTTAAACTATACCTTAGCCCCCGCCCTAAATTTTCGATAAAAATATTTTTAATAATACTATTATTATAGGCCTACGCTTGTTTTCGCTTTTAAATATTTAATAATTTACTCCCTTATAATCTCGAACGCCTCCTAGATCCGAAAAACTTTTAGATATCTCGGAATATAAAGAGAATTAAAATAAATTAAATATTTAGGAGTAAACGTTAATATAGTAAATATATATTAATTATAACCGTTACTCTATCGATAATAATAAGATTATTTATATAGATTTTAAATTAGTTATCGGTAAAAAAGTCTTTAATTTAATAAACCGTTATTAAAAGAAAAGTCTTTATACCCTAACTAACTTTACCGATTAACGAAAGAAACTACGGGAAATATATAATAACCCGTTTAAATAAAAGGATACTCGAAACTATATCTAAAAACTTAAATAAAACTTTATACCCTTTAATAAATACTTTAATCTTATTATTGAAAAAAAGGATTATTCTCGAATAAAGAACGAATTCTTAATTAATATTATTAAATATAATATTAATTATATTACTTAATAGGCCTCTATCTCTTAAAGGAAAACTAATAATTAATAACTATATATCTTCGATAAATATATTCGTATATACTCCGAAATCGACTAAGAATTTTAATAGATTAAGTATTATTTACCTCGTTAGAGTATTATTCCCGCTAAAGTAGAATAAATTTTAAAGAGGTTTATTATACCTCTATTAATTTCTACCCCTATAACTCACTCTAGTGTAACGAGTATTTTTATTTATATTATTATACTAGTTCTTACCCTTTTATTTAAGAAGTTAATAAACCTCGATTCGGCCTAAATTATTATTAAAAATAAATTAATAAATACCCCGGTTATTAAAATTATTTATAAGAAGTAAAGGCTCTATTTTTATTATAAATTATTTAAATATAATATAAAGGCCTATTTAATTAAACTAGTTAACCTCCGATCTAGTATTATAATTATAGTCGACGACGATAAAAATATTATAAGAGGAGTTACCCTAAATACGGAAAAAGAATAATCTCGGTATAAAGTTATATATTAGGATTATTAATACCTAGAACCCTATATATATCTTCTTATTTATCGGTTATATCGTTTAATTTATTAATTAAATTTTCGCCCTAATTTATTATATAACTTTTTAAATCCGATCCTATATTTTATAATAAATATATAATTATTTTTTATTAATTACGGAATAACTAGTCCCGAATTTAAATTAAAGCCTTAATTAATATTAATATACTAAATTATCTTTTTATCGATTATGATTTTATGTATATTTAATATTTACTCCTTCGTTTTCTTTATTATCCTCGTATTATCCGACTCTTTAATAGTATATTTACCGCTATAGAATATATTACTTATATCGTAGAAACGATTTTGAATATTTATAATTATTAGGAATAAATAGTTTTCTATATTATTAAATTTAATTAATACCCCGTCGTAATCGGCCTATTATACCTCTATTATTATAAAGTTATTATTAATTTCTCCGATAATTCCTTAATCTTCGCTTTATATTTTTATTTAAGAAATTATACTCCTAGTTTTATAAAAATCTTTATAGAAAATAAACTCTTTTTTATACCTTAAAAAAGTTTCTAGATTTAAGAATTTTAATCTCTAACTTTATCCGATACCCGTATAAAATATTCCCTAATTTAAAAGAAATTATTTATATATAAAGAGTCGTTATTATTTATAAATAATAACGTTACTACTAAATAATTAATTTCTATTTAAGAGAAATTACTTTAGTTTTAGATTTATTAATAGTATATTTAATCCTAAATTTATAAAAAGTAAACCTCGATTTAAGAAGAGTTAATTTAGTTCTAGATTTATTAAAAATAAATTTAATCCCTAGCCTAGCCTAGTATTTATATAGAGTAATTTAGGATTTAAAAAGAGTTACCCTAATTCTAAATTTATTAATAATAAATTTGAATTTAAAAGGAGTTTTCCCCGTCTTAGTCCTAATTATTTATTTTTATAAGAACTAGCTATAATAAAGAATATAACTATATTATTACTACTATTGAAATAAGGGAAAAAATTTAAAATTAAATATTATAATCTAGCCTCGCTTCGTTCTAAATCCTAATACTTAATTACTTTTAATATATACGAGATAAAATCTCGATTATTTACCCGTCTTATTAAACTTAATAAATAAATTATATTTAATTTTTTATTTATAAAAATCGATTAATTTTTAAATATTTTAGAAGAAATCTCGACCCTAAATATATAATTTCGTTAAAAATCTAAATATTATAAACTTAAACCCCGTCTTAATTAAATATTTACGATTAAACCTAGAATTAAATTATATTTAAAATAAATAAAAAGCTCTACCTCGCCTCCGAGGCAAATTTTAAAAGTAAATATTAATATACTCTAAATACTATCAGCTTTATTAGAAGGCCGTTTACGAGTTTATATTAAAACTTTATATTAAATACCGACCCGAGGTTTAGTAGGATTAGTAAATTAGGGTCCGGGTAGAGTTCTATTAATAAATAATATTTACTATTAATAAGTTTAGTAGGTTTAATAACTCGATAAATCGTTAATAATTTAAATGTTAACGAATAGGCCTATTATATACCCTATAGTATACGTATTTATATACGCTATAGTATGGGCCATAATATAGGTTATAGTATAAATTATAGTATACTTTATAATATACGCAATAGCGTACGTAGTTTACGTATATTATTAAATAGTATACGAATAGTATACGTAAAGATATTTTAAATAATATATAATATACGCCCCTCGTAGTAGCCCTTAAAATATTAGACGAAAGCCCCTTATAATATACGTAATTATAGTATACACTAAGGTATACGCTATAGTATACGATATAATAAAGTATTTATATACGGATACTTTCTAGATATACCTAGGTAACGCCCCCGCGAGAATTTTTATTAAAATTTATTATTCCGGGCCCTATAAGTCGCTGGCGTTAATAATTATTACTAAGAGTCGCTATTATTAATAGCGACGATTATAGAACTTTATTTATTTTAACTTTATTATAGAGTCGAGTTATTATTAATATATTAATAGTATATATAAATTACTAAAGTTATTAATCCGATTAAAATTAACCCGGAGTTATTAAATTTATTGAAAGTAATTTATCTAAACCCTTAATTTATTAAACCTACTAATAGGACGCTAGTAGTTTTATCCGTAAATTAGAGTTACTAGTAGTATCCTATTAATAACTTTTATTAAGAAAAGTTACTAATAGGATACTATTAACTCTATCCGCGCGGTTAATAACTAGGGTTGTAGTAGGAGTTTTTAAAATTTACCGATATCCGTTATTATTTAAGAAAAAATTTAAATTTATCGAAATAATAAGAATATTAACCTAATTATAATTTTATTTACGTAGTATTATAAATTCCTAGATATTTTTTTAAAGAAAAACGCTAATATTTTACTCCCGTATTAATTATATAATTATATTATTAAATTTAAAAAAGGGCTATAACCTCCGTTATTTAATTTATATAATATAAATTATAACGAGATCCTAGAACTCCGACGTTACCTAGATAAAAACTTTAATAAAGATTTTATTCGGGTTAATTATTCTTATATTATATTTTTTATCTTATTTATAAAGAAACTTAGCGAAGGCCTATATTTCTATATTAATTACCGAGGGCTAAATATTATTATTATAAAGAATAAATACTCTTTACCCTTAATTTTAAAAATCTTAAATCGATTAAATCGTATTAAGATATTTTTTAAATTAGATATTATATTTATTTTTAATCGCCTCCGCGTTAAAAAGGGCGATAAAGAATTTATAATATTCCGTACCCGATTCGGCTTATTTAAATATTTTATTATATTATTTAAATTATATAATAACTTTACCTCGTTTTAATACTATATTAATAATACTCTTTATAAATTTCTCGACGAGATTTATATCGTTTATCTCGATAATATTCTAATCTATAACGATATTAAAGAAGAGTATAAAATTCATATTAAATATATTCTTTAGAAACTCCGCGAGGCGGGGCTTTAAATAAATAATATTAAATATAATTTCTATATTAAAGAAATTAAGTATTTAAGACTAATTATTACTATTAAAAAAATTTAAAGAAATTTAAAGAAAATCGATACTATCTTAAATTAATTATAGTTAGTTAATATTAAGGATATTCAAAGTTTCCTAAGATTTATTAACTTCTATCGGCGCTTTATTTATAGGTTTAATAAACTCGTTATATTATTTATAACCCTAATTAAGAAAGGTACCGTTTTCGAGTAAAGTATTTAATATTAAATAACTTTTAATACTTTAAAGAAAACTTTTATTTTTAATATTATCCTAGTTTATTTCGACCCCGACTATAAAAATATAGTAGAAATAGAAATATTTAATTACGTATCTAAAGGTATCTTATTTTAATATAATAATTAATATATTCTTTATTTTATTATTTATTTTTTTAAGAAGTATAATCCTACCGAGTATAATTATAAGATTTATAATAAAGAGTTTTTAGTAATTATTCGTATATTCAAGGAATAACGCTTTAAATTAGAGGGATTTACTCTTTTTATCGAGGTAATATTTAATTATAAAACTATTAAATATTTTATTTTATTTAAAATATTATCTCGCCGTTAAATAAAGTAAAGCGAGTTTTTATTTTATTTTAACTATAAGATTATTTACTAGTTTAATAAAGAAAGTAGTAAATCTAATATATTAATATATCGATTAAAAGATTTTCTTAAAGAGGGCGATAAATTAGACCCTAGATATTAATATTAATACTAGATTATATTAAAAAGAAAAAATTTAACCTTAAAAGTCTTTAAGGATTATACTTATAATATATTATTAAATATAGCGACCTTAATTTTAGTTTTAATTATTTTAATAATATTAATAATAGATCCAAAGATTTTTATTTAATTTTTTTAATTATACCTCGTATTAATTTATACGACCTCGATAAACCTTAATATAGATATTAATTTAGAATTTTAGACTCTACCTACGTCCTATAAACCCGAATTAAATAAAGATTAATTTATTAATTTAGATAAAGACCTATATAATACCTTGATTTATTAATTATAGAATTTAGTTAATTAAACCGATTAATTCGCCTTTAAAGTCCTAGAAATACTATATTTTAAAACGTATTATTATAGCGGAATTCCCCTCGCTAAATATAAAAATAAAGATAAAGTTCTTTATTTCTAAAAAAAGAGATATATTTCGAATTTTAATAAATTATATCTTCGTTTAATTTAGTTAATTTATAATAGTATCGCGGGTAAATATTTAAATTATATTAAATATTACGAATTAATTAGTCGGGCCTATTAATAGCCTAATATTTATACTATTATTTAATAATTCGTTAAGAATTATTATATATACCGAAGAATTAAAGTTAATATATTTAAAGATAACTACGTTTATTACCGTCTTTATAACGACGTTAAAGAGATATCTCGATAAATTATATAAGTCCCCTACCGCCTTATATCTTTATAAGAATTATTTATTAATATATCTTAGTTTTCGTAGATCGTTTAACTAAAATGTAGTATTTAATATTAATTATATTAATAAAAGTAGATAAAGTCTACGACGTTTTTTATTAGAATATATAGAAGCTTTATAAATTACTAGATATCTTTATTTTAAATTAAGGATTTTAGTTTATATCGGAGTTTTAAAAGACTTTATATAAATATTTTAAAGTCGATTAATATATATCTACCGATTATTATCTTTAGACGAATAACTAAACCGAGTAATTTAATATTATAATAAAATACCACCTCCGTATATATATTTATTATATATAGGATAATCAGGTGAAATAGCTCCTTAGAGCGGAGTTTTCTAATAGTAATATCGATTTTTTTAATACTCTAGCCTCGCCTTTTTTAATTAATTATAATTAATATTTATATATCGGCTTCGAGTCTATTAAATCTCTATTTTAAGATTTTACTACTTAAGCCCGTATTTATTTAATCGTTATTAATAAATTCGTAATATAAATAGAAGTCTTAAATAATTACCTCCGTAATAAGATATTTATCGCCTAAATTATTTTTAAATCCTCGATTAACTAATAAAGGCGCTTATATTTAATATATTTAGTAGACGACTAAATATAACTAAATATTAAGAATTTGTATATTATATATTTTTTAGTTAAACTCGACGATTATAATATCGGCCCTTTCCGAGTCTTTAAAGTTTTTAATAATTCTTTTATAATTTAATTAAACTTTCTATATTTAATAAAAATTTACTTTATTTTTTATATTAATTTATTATAGTTAATATTCAATAACTCTTTATTTAAATAAATCTAGTTTATCCGAGAATTCATAATTACCGAAGATAATTAATATAAATAGTATATTAACGATATTTTGAATTCTAAATATAATCGCCGTTATAGTCTACTCTTATTAAAATATTATATTGATTAAGAAGATTATATTATTATATAAAAATCTTTTTATTATTTTACCCGTTATTAATAATTTATTAATAAATATTATATCTCGAATCCTAGCGGCGCGGGCCCCCACGAATTACTATATATTATTTAGAGATACTAGTATTAGGAATCTTTATTATTTTTATTTTTATTCGATTTTTAAGAAGTTAACCCCCGCTTATATTATAATTTATTCTTTATTCGTTATTATCCTCTCGGTTATCGTTCTATATTAGTTTCGACCGATATTTATATTATTTTATAAATAGATAATACTCTATAACCTAGCCCCGTCGGTATTATTTATAAATAATAATATTAACGCCTAGTTTTATTTATATACCACTGTTTATTCCCCGTTTTATCTTTTATCCGTTATTATTAATAACTCGAATACTTTAATATATTTTTATCTTAATTATTTCGTAACCCTAAATAAGATTTAGGGTTACGAAATCTAATTAATCGAGTTAATTATTTATTTATTTTATAGGAGCTCGATCTTAAAGAGGGGGTTATTATTATAATATAGTTTTATTTATTTTAATTTAGTTTAATTTAGTTTGGATTTAATTTAGGTTTAAACTAGTTTCTTTATTTTTATTTTAATATAATTAGAATAAGAAATAAATAAATACTCTATACGTTAATTCTTATTTAGATAGTAGTTAACTCTACTTTAATTTTCGTCCTTTATTTTTTATTTTAGTCTATTTTTATACTATAGTTAAATTATAATTCAATAAACCTAATCTATAATTTAATGAATATCTAGAAACAAATCCCGTTCTTTAATAAATTCCTACTAGGTTAAAGTCGAATTTAAAGTCTAGTATTTTATATTTAATTATAATCCTTATCGGAGGTTAATTAAATTATATTATTAATACTTTTAATACTCCGAAACGAGGTTAAAATTAATTAATTCCGATTTATATTTCTCTAAACTACCGGTAATATTATAATTATTAAATTATTATTTATATAAATTATTATTAAGATATTTAATTTAATCGTATAATTTAATATATTTATAAATAGTTAATATTATACCGAATTATATATATATTAAAAAATGAATTTTATATATTATAATAATAATATCTACGGAAGGCTTCGGTAATAAGAAGAAGAATAATAATAAAAATAAAATCTTAAATAATATTCTTTTATAAATTTAAATTTATTCTAGCTCCGATTCCGATAAAGTAGTACTATTAACTATAATATAAATGAAGAGTAAAGTACTAAAGTCTTTAATTAATAAATTCTAGTAGTTTTTAATATTATTTAATATATATATAAACCTATACCTTACGGAAAATACTAGGGAATATATAATAGTTATAAATTCTAATATCCTAGCTAGCGAGTTAAAGTATAAATAATTAAATAATTATTATCCCGCTACTCGAGGTTAATATCTCTTCAGAATTTTCAAAAATATAATCGACGTCGTTACTTTTCTTAATCTTATAGGATATTTATTCGTTTAAAATATTATAAAATAATCTTTATAACTAGAGTTAGTATATCTATAAAAGTATAAACGACTCTGAGAATCCTAATTTATTTAGAGCGCTTAGGCCCGTTTACGAGCGCTAAAAGCGCTCGCGGCCGCTTAAGATTCTTAAACTCGTTTATAAGAATATTTATTATTTATAAATATTTACTAGCTATATTAATCGCGTTTATAAATTATATTTTTATAATATTAATATAGCCTAGATTCTTTATTTCGTTTAGGTTATTTAGATATATATTAATTCTTATTAAAATATATATAATATTCGATTCTACGTTATAAATTAGTCGCCTATAGTTATTTAGTAGAATTAAATATATAAAATCTATTTCAGATTTCTAACCTAGGTTTTAATTTAGGATATTTATTATTTTTATATTATTATAATTATTATTAAAAAACTACTCTCGATTTTAACGCCTCTACTACCTCTTTTATATTATTAATTTAGATATTTATCCTAGCCGTCTTTTTAGAACTATTAGAGGATTCTATTTAATATACTAATTAACGCGGTCAGCGAGTATCCGCTATAATATATAAATATTTTCTTTATAAGCGCTATAATTTTATTAATTTAATAAACTTTCGTTTATTTATCCTATAATTATATTTAAATTATTTCTTTTAATCTCGAGCCCGCGCTCTACTCTTAACGGAAAGATATATAATTATATACTTTTCGCCCTTATTAAAATCGCGTAGGTATTTATTATATCTATATTATTATTTTAAGGAACGGCCTTTCCTTTAATATTAACCGAGAGGCGCGTTAATAAAATAAAAACTCGTAGGAGCCTATATTTAAATACGGAGGATAAATTTTAGAAATTATATATTTAGGGAAGACTTTATAAAGGTACCCGTTATAAACGATATTTATTATAATATTATAAAGCCTAATTACGTAGGCGGTCTAGCCGAGGATAACGGGTAGAGTATCGAAAAACTAATAATACTATACTTTTTATAACCGGGCGGGAGCTTTAGACTTTATATAATTAAATATAGTTTTATATAACGTAATTATTAAATATAAATAGTTACTTTATATTAGTAAACTCTTAACGGATCTTAAATACTCTATATAATATGATACTCAACCTAATTTATCGTTACGTATTATATTTAATTATACCTTTATTATATTAACTTATAAGTAGAGTTATTTTAAAATTATACTCTTCTTTTTATTAAAATTTAGGTAAAGAGTCTCTACTCCCGCCTTTTATTTCCTAATTTATAATTTATTTAAAAATATAATCTAAATTAATTTAATATATTTATTACTTTACTTCTAATAAACCTATATCCTATTTTTTTTATAAACCTACTTTTTATTATATTATATTACTATATCGTCTATTAGATATTGTTTTAATATATTAAATTTTAATTGTACTACCGTCTTAATAAATTAAACGAAGAGGAATTTAAAAGAGGGTTTAAATTATATAAAGAAAAAGTTTTAAATAGTATTAAATATTATAATTAAATAACTCGTATTATATCCCGAGGTTTTAGACCTTAAAAAGTAGAGTAATAAAAATACTATTTTTATATTCGTTATAATATTAATAGCCGATTTTTCTTCCCTATTTATTAGAGTTCTAGTAAATACCGCCTAGGAAATAAAATATATAAAAAGTATTATAAGATTCTACCGGAATAATATAGCCGTCTTTAAAGAAAAGATATTTATATCTCCCTTTAAACTCGCTTAACTCCCTATATTTAACTACTCTTTAAAATCTTTTACTTTTTATTTTATAATATTTATTACTTTAATACCGGTCCCCTAATTTACGCCTAATAAAAATTTAATATTATAGTCACTAAAGGCGCGGTATTAAACGGCGAAATAATCGAGTTTATAATTTATAGATTTATTAAAACTAATCCCACGCGATTTTTAAATAACGATATTAAATTTAAATTCATTAACCGTCTAATCTTTATCATAATCTTAATTAAAAAGTAAATTATAAATTTAGAAGATAACCGACTTTACGGAATATATCTTTATAATAAATTATTATTATTTTTAACTACTCGCCGGCTAATAGAATTTCTTAGGTTTTAATATAATAAAAAATAAAACCGAGCTAATTTATATATTAAATTAAATACTTATTCTTCCTCCGAGACTTGTAAATTTTATAACTTATATTTAATCTTTATAACGAAGGATTCTTTAATATTTATAATATTTCTCTTTTTATTTTAAAAGTATATTTTTTCCCTTTTATTATCTTTACCTAATCGTATTACTCCCTCTAAATATCTAATTATTATATTTAAATTATTAAAGTATTTTTAAGTAGCGAAACTACCCTATTTTATAAAATCTAAAATAAATAAATATTATCGTAAATTTATTATAATCGAAGGGAAAGGCGATCTATATATAGCCTAAAAACGAAAATAATAAAGGCGATTTTAAAAAGTAATTCTAAATAATAGAGATAATAGTTATAAAAGCGATTAATTATTAAAATTATTTATATTTAAAGAGTTAAAAGAAGATAAATAAGAAGGGTAGATTAATAATAAAGAAAAATCGATTAATATAGAGACGGAATATTAATTTTAAAATAACGAGGAACTAGGCGAAAATATAAACTAATAAAAACTATAAATTTATATACTTCGCCGCGTTCGTAATAGTTTTTATTAATTTCTTTCTTAATATTAAAGCGTAGCTTAATAATAAAGAGTACGAATATATAATTAATCTTAATTTATAAGAATCTTACTATCGTTTAATAAGTTTTAAAACTATTAATATAAAGATTAATTAATATATTAAAATACCCGGTATAAAATATAGTCTTACCTAGTATTAGGTCTTTAGTATCTATATTATATACTTCTAGGCTAGAAACGGCTTTAACGATAATATTCTCGTTAATAATATAAAACTCGGAAAAGTATATCTTATCTTAAAACTAAATTAAATTATTAATTATTAACTTTAAGTAGTTTCGTAGATAATTTAATTATTAATATCTCTTTTTTCGAAAGCTTTCTCTATTAAATATATAATATAATTAAATATTATCGTCGTTTATTAAACTCGAAGGACTAGTTATAATATCGCGCCGTTAATAATAACGGGACGTATTTAAATCTATTAAAGTTTTTCGCGTAATATCTATATAATCCTTCGTCCGATATTATAAAAATAATCTCTAAAAAGAGGTTTTATTTATATTTTATAACTAAAACTATTCTTTCTATATAGTATAATTAATAGTTTATAATATATCTAATAAAGGAGTAAGGTTTCCCTTTATTATCCTTTATAATTAATATAATACCGGTAATTTTTTAACGGCGGAGGATATCGACGCGATATAACCTATTTATCTTTAATAGTTCGTTAATTATAAAAACTAATATTTCGAGGTATTAAATACGCCTTTTACTACTTTAGGCGGAAAAATAATAAAAAGAGAATATTAATCCAAAAAAATAAAATTATTTTAAATAAAAATCCTAAAAATAGTAACTTCGGATTTAAGATTTTAAATCCGTAATTTTCTATTAGCGCCGGGTAGCTCGTTAAGCCTATATAAAGCGCTATAATTATACTAATTTAATTTAGATTTTAAATTACGTTAATTTACGAAAATTATATACGCGCGTAATACCCCCTAAGCTAGCGCGGTATTATAGACTATATTATTCATTTATAATTATATATATCTAACTCTCTACCGCCGGTACTATTTAGACTAGTTTATTCTAATTTATTTAAAATTATTTAAAATAAGTCGAGGTACTAAATACGTATTTAGTAACTCCGGTATTAAATCGATCTCTAGGGCTAGTATATGAGCTAAATAAATCTAAGCGCCTTTTCCGTCTTTTTCGATAGAATACGGGCTCACTACTTTACCGATATAATAAACCTAGTAATAAAGATTAAATAATTAAACGGGCCTATAAAATAGGGTAATAATACTTTATCGCTATTTATTAATTATCTTATATAGATCCCGTAGCCGGTATTATAATAGAGGTAATTATACTAAAGAAGGCGAAGGCTCGTAATATATTTATTATAAATATTTTTAATATTATAGGGTATATAGTAAACCTTAATAATTTAAAAGGAATAATAAACGATAAGAATATATCGGATAATAATTAAGGAATAATTTTAATAATTTCGTTAAAAAGTAAATATCGGATATATTCTAAATTAAAAAGTAAATTATTTTTATATTAAATACCTAAATTAGATCTATAATAATACTATTTAAATTTAAAAAATAATATTATACTTAAAAGCTAGAACCTTAAATTATATTAATTATTAATAAATTATTTCTCTTTTTACTTTTAACCTTCTAGACTCTATCTTTATTTTATATAATTACTTTTATTTACTTAATATATTTAATAAAATAATTTCTCTTATTTATTTCGACTAGTCTCCTTTATATTTATATAATAAATCTACGCCGCTCTATAATACTATTTCCTTTATATTATTATATTTATTTATTAGGCCGCGATTCTTTTTACTACCGCTATATCGCCGCTTTAAGTCCTGTATCCTCTTTATTAAATAATCTACCCGAGGATTTTATTTAATATATCGATTAGCGCGGTCGGCGAGTGTTCGTTATAATATATAAATATTTTCCTTATAAGAGTTATAACTTTATTAATTTAATAGGCTTTTATTTATTTATCCCGTAATTATATTTAAATTATTTCTTTTAATTTTAAGCCCGCGCTCTATTTTTAATATTTATTTACTTTTCGCCTTTATTAAAGTCGCGTGGGTATTTACTATATTTATATTATTATTTTAAGAAACGGCCTTTCCTCTAATATTAACCGAAAGACGTATTAATAAAATAGAAATTTATAAGAGTCTATATTTAGATACGAAGAACGGATTTTAGAGATTACCGATCTAGGAGTTTTATCTTTAAAGAAGGCTCTACGAAGATAATTATTATAAATAATATTTATTATAATATTATAAAGCCTATTTATATAGGCGGTTTAATTAAGGATAAAAATAAAATATAAAGAGACTAGTAATACTATATTTTTATAATTAAGCGGGAGTTTTAAACTTTATATAATTAGGTATAATATTATATAGGGTCATCTCTAGAGGTAGGTAGTTATTTTATATTAATAAACTCTCGACGTATCTTTAATACTCTATATAATAGATTATTTAGCCCGGTTTATCTTAATATATACTACTTTACTTTATATTTACTATAGTATTCTATAAGTAAAGTAATTTTAATTTAATACTTCTCTTTCTTTTAAATCCCCGGTAAAAGGGTTATTATAAAATAAATTCTTAAAATTTATTTTAAATCAATTTATTATAAATTCTAAAATAAGATAATCTAAATTAGAAATTTAATTTAATTTAGATTATTAGATTTCTCCCTTCTTATTACTTTTATTTTATCTTTAATTATTAACCCTTTATTAATCGCTTTATTTTTATAATAAAGATAATACTTTATTTAAATCTTTATTACTACCGCTTTACGTATAAATAATATCTTTATATTATATAGTATTAAGATATATTATAGAATATTCTAGGCTAAAACGAATTTAGCTAGAAATTATAGACTCTTAAATATATATTAATAAATATATTATTTCTACCTTCGCTACGAAGAATTTTTTATTATTATTCGCGATCGTTTTAAATAATATCGTTTTAGGAAAAGAGTATACTCCCGGTATTATAAAATTTAACGATAATAATATACTTTATTTTAAAGAAAAGATATTTATATCTTTTTTTATACCCGCTTAATTCTCTACGCCTAATTAATCTTTAATATTTCAGTTTTCCCGTTATATAATATTTAATACTTTAACGCCGGTCCTTTATATTACGCTTAAAGAGAAATTTAATATATTAATTATTAAAGATAAATTATTAAAGGGGCGAGGCCTTTAAATATATAATTTAAGAATTTATTAAAATTAATCCCGCGCGACTTCTAAATAACGATATTATATTCGATTTCGTTAACTATTTAATCTTTATTCAAATCTTGATTAAAGAGTAAATTATAAATTTAGAAAATAACCGACTTTACGAAATATATTTTAATTATATTTTATTATTATTTGTAATTACTCGCCGGTTAATAGAATTCCTTAAGTCTTAATATTATAAAGAATAGAGCCGAGTTAAAATATTTATTAAACTAGGTACCTATTTTTTCTTTAAAACTTATAAAATTTATAGTTTATATTTAATTTATAATAAAGAATTCTTTAGCGCCTATAATACTCCCCTCTTCGTTTTAATAATTTACTTTTTTTTTTAACTATCTTTACTTAATCGCCCCGCCTTTTATCTCGCGTTAACTTTTCACGCTCTTATTATTACGGGCTAATCTAGTAGTTTTAATAATATACGTCGCGAAGTCGGAGATAGGAGGGTATAAATATAAATAATCTTTAAATTAAATATAAATTAATAACGATATAATTATTCTATTAGAGGTATATTTATTACGTAAAAAAGACGGGTAATTTTAAATAAATAATAAAGAGAGTAGAGATAGTAGATATATAGAGAATAAGTTTATTAAAGGAAATATTAACGAGGAGACGCGATTATATTTAAAAAATTAAAAAAGGCTAGGTAAGAAATAAAACTAATAAAAATTGTAAATTTATATACTTCGTCGTATTCGTAGTAATTTTTATTAATCTTTTTCTCGATATTAAAGCGTAGCTTAATAGTAAAGAATATATATATATATATAAACTCGATATATAGGAATCGTATTATTATTTATTTAACCTCGACTCTATTAATATTAGAATTAATAATATATTAAAATACTCGATATAAAATTTTATCTTACCTAGTACTAGGTCTTTAATATTTATATTATATATATCCGGGCTAGAAACGACTTTAATAGTAATATTCTCGCTAACGATATAAGTTTTAGAAAAGTATATCTTATTTTAAAATTAAATTAAATTATTAATTACTAACTTTAAATGACTTCGTAGATAATTTAGGTTATTAATATTATTCTTTTCGAAAATCTTCTCTACGAAGTATATATAATTATTAAACGATATCGTTACTCGTTAGATATTAAAGAGTGAATAAAGTATCGCGCTACCGATAATAATAATTATTATTTAAATCTATTAAAGTTCTCTAAATAATATCCTTATAATTCTTTATTTAATATTATTAAACTAATCTCTAAAAAGGGGTTTTATTTTATATATAAAGTAAAAGGAATTATTCTTATATAACTTAATTAATAACCGAAGATATACGCGCTTTATATAAATATAAGGCTTTTTTTTCGCGTCCTTTATAATTAATATAATACCGGTAATCTCTTAACGGCGGAGGAATTTAATATAATATAATTTAAATATTCTTAGGCGCCCGTACGCTGCGGAACAGGGAAGAGAATTTTGACTTTTTCGAAAATCGAGGAAGGGAATTCAAAAAATTAGGACAAATATTAGTACAAAAAAAATTCCCTTCCCTAAAGAAGGGAAGGGAATAGAGTCAAAAAGGCCAATTCCCTTCCCTATTCCGCAGCGTAGGCGCTCGCCTAGTTCGAAAATAAAAAATTTATAAAGTCTTTTTCCTCGGATCTTTAAAAAGGAAAAAAAGTAACTATTAAAAAAATAAAGTAATATATAATCTCGATAACTCCTAGTTCCTATAACGCGTATATCGCTTAATTATTTAATATCTTATATAACTAGACTAAGGACGTAATACTACCGCTTAATAAATTAAATAGTAGGGTTATATAGAGGTAGTTTAAAAACTTTATCTCTATTATTATATTTATATAAATAATTATCGACGAATTTTATCTATTAAAGTCTATAATTTAGGGATTATAAAGGGTTATTTAAACTATATAAATATACTACTAAATAAAAGTTCTTTTATTATTTACTATAAACGGTATACTTATTATTATTAGGCCTATTAATATCGAAGGCGTAATTCGTTATCTTAAAGATCCTAAACTTAATAGTAAAGATTTTATAATTTAATCGTAATTTAAGACTTATACTAGGAACGGTAATAATTATCTTAATTTATAAAACTTAGTTTTAATATTCGGCTATTAAATAATTAATTTTACGCTATAATATATTAAAAAAAGTAAATAGTTTAGATATAATATCTTTAATCTCGTTAAATACAGATATAAAAATATACCCGTCGATTTTTTACTCGGCCGTTATAAAGTACTCGATAATTCTACCTCGAAACTTATTAATAAACTTTAAATATTATTTTAAAAATAAATATAGAATAAAAAAAAAGATATATATTTTACGTTAAGAAATTCGTTCTTTAAAATTATAACTCGATAATTTATTTTCGCCGCGATATTCCCTTTACTTTTAAAGTATTAAGAAGAATTAGAAAATAATATAAATTAAAGGTCGCTCGGTACCGATTTTACTCGCGATATACTCGATTTTAATAATAAAATAAAGGAGGCTATATATTTATTTATAAAGATTAATTTTTTTATTAAAAATATACTAAAATCTAGAGGACTAGATAAAATTCTTAAAAAAAAAACGGGAGGAAAGAAAAGTTTTAACCTTCTCGAATTATATTATAATTACGTCGTTTATTTAATATATAAATATTTTTACTCTCTTTTAACTACCGCTTTTATAATTCTTATATAAAAATATACTTATTTATTATAGAAATCTTTATTAAAAGCCTTTTAATATATCGTTAAATATCCTCTTTATTCTATAATTATTTAATTATACTATAATAACCTAAATAATCGAATCCGTTAAGATTTAATAAATAGATTCTAAAAAGAGTATATTAAAAACGAGTCGAATGTCCCTTTCGAAATCGCGGATTAAGAGCTCCGCCCGTAGGTATTTATTAATATATTAAATATTTTAGGCACCGGCTACACTCTATATAAAGCGATAATAATAGTTCTAATTAATTTTATCGGCGCTTCTAATTATATAGACTAAACTATTAAATAATTAAATAGGATAAATAAGAATAAACTCTCTCTACCTACCGGCTATCGTATATAAATCCTTAAAACGACGTTATAATAAAGATAATAATAACGAAGAAAGTATAAACTCGTAATATATTCGTTATAAATATTATTAATCTTAAAGGGAAGGGAGTTATATCGTTATAATTTAATTTAATTATTTTAATTATAGGCGATTAATTAAAGATAAAAATAACGACGAGGATACGATATAATTATAGTATATTAATTTAGAAATAAAGAGTCGAGTAAATTCTATATTAAATATTTAATTACTTTTATTTTAATTACCTAACCTAGATTCCGTAAAAAAGAATTATATACTATAGAGCGATTTTATATTTAATAGCCAGATCTTAAACTATATTAATTATTTATAGATTATTTTTATTATTATTTTTAATCTACTCTTAAACCTTATCTACCCTCTTTTAAATAATTAATTATAAGAGTTTTATATATTTAAAAGAATATCTTTCGTCTCCTTTTTAATACTTCTCCGTCTAATTCTACTATCGCCTAGTTAATACTATTACGTTTACCTCTAGTTTACGCTCTTCCTACTTCTACTATAATAGGGTTACGATTAATATCTATTTAATAAACTAATATCTAGTTCGAATTCTATCGGTTTTTATTATAAATCTACGTTATTTATTAATTTAGATTTTATTACGAATTTAGAATAATTTAATATCCAAATACCTAAAATTATATATTAAATTTACGAGATCGTATATTCATCGTAATTATAGGTAATACCTAATATATTAATATATTTTAATTAATTAAATATACTAGAGTTTATATATATATATAGTTTTATCGCTAAAAGTTATTTAGGCCTAACCCGCTATCGCTAGACTAGATATAGAAATAGACGAAAAACTATACGTTTAAATATAGATAAAAATATAGATAAGGAGTTTAATAAGGAGTCTAATAAAGAGTCTAATAAAGAAGGCGAAGCGTAGATCCTATATATAAAATTACTATATTATACGAGTAGTAAATAAAAGTCGATATAGCGCGGGCTTTATACTTTAACCTCTATTAATATAAATCTAAATATAAACCTAAATATATTTAAAATTAAAGATATAATAGCTAAAGTTATTAGCCTACTATATAATACACCGCTATAAAATATATATATCTTTTACTCTAGTTAACGAAATTATAACTTATATTTATCTATAGAGCCGGCCGATAATAGGATATAAAAACGGTCGAACTAGATAATAGAAATATAATAGTTAATAATAAACTTTCCTTTATAATTATAATATCTATATCTTTATTATTAAAGACGGAGACCTATTTAAAAGTAATATAAAAGGGCGCTAAGTTACTAGTAAATAACTAATTTAAATAAAATAATTCGGAGCGGTTATCGGTTATATACGATTTATTAATTTCTAAAGATAAACGGATTATCTACCGGTTATTTAGGGGCCGTAAAAACTATAACTTTTACTTTTAATTCACGAGTAGTAAGACTAGTAAATCTTAAATAAATAATTTTTTAAAGAATCTATATATTAACCTTAATCGACGACGTTTCTCTTATATTAATATCGACGAGTAGTATTATTAAATATATCGTATTCTATACGGTATCTCTAACGATATATAGAGGATAGAATCAATTTTAATTTATAAGAAAACTAATAATATTCTAGAAATAAAGTATAATATTTATTATCGCGATATTATTAGGGTTTTATAATTCTTACTAAACTATCGAGCCTTTTAATATAATTTAGTCTACGCTCCTATTTATATATATAATCCGAGCGGGGAAAGAGTCTATATAAAAATATATATAAAAGATTAATAATAGTTAAAATAAGGAGAGGTGGTTAAAGATAATATTATTATACCGATTCTACTCGCTTTAAATAAGATATTAATAATATATTATCGCGGCGACCTCTTACTATAATTTATCTATATTACGATAGGTAATTTAAACTATACTACGCGTAAAAGTTAATTATATTTAAATCTAATTCTTTTTAGACTAATACCGGTAGTTAAAATTAATAAAGATATAAACCTCTCTCCGAAAATCTAACCTAATCTCTATTATATTATAATAAATATAATATTTAAGGATATATTCTAGTATTCCTAATATATATTATACTTCGGTCGATAATTAATAATTATTAACGCTCGAATAGTTTACTCTACCGGGACTTAATATTCGGTATATTAATAAATAAATCCAGCGGTATTACTCTATTATAACTAGTATAATAACGGACTATTTAAAATAAATCCTTATAATAGAAGTTAAAAATAACTAGTATTACCCTATCTATTAAATTCCGCCTTAATAAAGAGAAAATATAACGATATAATAATTATTTCGAATATATAAATATACTTAATAACGCCTTTATAATTAATAAATAAACCCGACTCTAAATAACCCGATAAATATCCGCTATATTCGGAATTTCGTTTAGAATCATATACTCGTTAATATATATTCGACGATAATAATTAATATTCTTTATTAACTCTTAAAAGGTATAATTATAACTCTTTTTAAATAACTCGAATATTTAATCTAAAATATAGTTCTTATAACTCGAAAGAGAAATAATTAAAAGTAGATTATAACTGAAATATCTACAGCTCTTTAATTAAATAAATGTTTTTATTAAATTCTAAATTTTACTAATTTTAAAGAGTTCCTATACTTTAGCTCCGTAAATTAATAAATAAAAAATAAATTAAAAACGATTATTAAATAATTTATTATAATTATAGCTCCTCTTCTCTAAAGGGCGCTAGTTATTCTTTATTATATTTATACTATACTCGACTTCGTTATATTAATATTATATATAATATATAATAAAATAACCTTAAGTTATATATATTAAATTATATATCGGATTAATAAATTAAAATAAATATTTGAGAAATATCGGTTTATTATAATCTTAAATAAGACCGCGGATAATAAGGAGAATTAATATTATTTTAATATATCTAAAATATATAGTATTACTTATTATAAAGACTTTATTCGATTTTATAAAAATATATAAAAATATAATATTTACTATAGCGAAGTAGTTTATAAATTCTTATTAAAAGAATTCTATATTAAAACTAATAAAAATAAAGAATTCGAGATTTAAATCCTAAAATATAATACCCGTCGAATTAATATACTAGTTATATAAGATCTTTTAAATTTTCGCGATAACCGAAGGTATATTATTACTAAAATAATATTAAATATTTATATTATATAATTAACGCGTATAAAGTTTATATAGGACCTATTTAAAGAAGGTCTCGACGTCGAATATATAACCCGATAGGGCCTTAATCGGCGATAATAACGATAAATTAAATAAATAATAACGATATAAAAAATTAGGTCCGGCGACTTTATTAATACTCTTATTATATTTATTTAAAAGAATCGTAAAAAGTTAAATAATATTAAACGCGATTTAATTAATATAATTTAATATAAATAAAATCTATCCTAAATAAAAGAATATTATATCGGTATATATACTTCGGTAATTTATTAGGGCCTTAATAATAAAGATAAAAGTAATATTAAATATTTAAAAAAGTTTATAATTCGATATATACCTAGTTAGCGAGATACGTTTAAAAGTTATTAAGATTATATATAAATATAATCGGATCCCGTTAATAATAACCGAGTTAAAAAGGAAAATAAGAAATTTAAAAAAGAATTAAAATAGTTTAAAACTATTAATATTATAGTTAATATCGAAAAATATAATAAAAAGAGTAGGCCGGCGATATATATTAATATCTTTATCGAGATATTTTAGTAGCGAAATAATAACGAAGTCGACCCCGTTTATAATATATTCGAAGTCGAGGTTATTTTTAAAAATAAAGTAATTAATTTTTAAATTTTAAATTCTCGGCGGTTTTTTGAAATATATAATATCTTTTATAGTACTTATTTAGTATTTATAAATAAAAAGAAGATAATATTCTATATAAATAACTTCGCTAATTAAGATTAATATAATATTATTTATAATTAGGATTTCTTAGTTAAAGGGATTCGGGCCGCCGATTATTTTATAAAAAAGAATTAATAAAGTATAATTATATCTACCCTCTTTTATCTTATTAAATATATATAAATAATTATTCTTAAATTAGTTTTAAATAGTTTATATTTAATTTAAAATACTTTCCTCGGTATTATAAAAGTTATAAATCTAGTTTTAATATAATATTTTTATCTAGTTTAAATTTAAAATAAATTAGGCTAGTTCTAATTTAGACGTATATAAATATATTAAATAATCTTTTATTTTAATTTCCTCCTAGAGTACTCTTCTTTATAAATTATATTATTAAAATTATTTTTATACCTAGTTATCGCGCCTTAAATTTTAAATATATTTTATAATATTTATTTCCTAGTTTACTTCTTATAGTATAAAACGACTAAAAGTCTTAACTATTAGATTAAATACTATTTTATCGATTCGTTATCCTAATTACTAAAAATCGAATTAAGAGTAAATATATTTAAAAAATAACGGCTATTTATAAGCGAAGTTAAATATAATTATTAAAAACGGAGATAAAGACGAATTTAAAAATAAAGGAGGTGAGATTATTAATTTATCGCGACCTCGGAAAAGACTATAAGAGGATCGAATATATAATTAATAATATAATATTATATTTTTACTATCGCGAGTATATCGGGGGGTAGGTTTATAAATAAAGTTAAATTAATATTTTATTAACTAAAATTAATATAGCCTCCCGTATTTTCTCTATATAATTATTATATCTCGATTTATATAATACCCTCTTTATACGGTAGTAGTTATTTTATATATAAAGGAACGCGTTTATTTAAAGAGTATATATACTTTATTAATAATTTTATTCTCTTATTACTCCGGTCCGAAAACTTTTACTTTAGTAATAATTAATTATCTTTATCCGCCTATAAGTCGAGTTAACTAGGATATAAATACTATAATAAATAAAGATACTCCCGGGAGGTTAAATTTCACGACTTCTATAAAGATAAAATACGGTATCTCTAGGTAGGAATAAAGCGGCGAGATACTTTAATATATAATACTATAGGTTATAAAGTTATTTTATTAAATATACTTCCGTATCTTTCGGCTACTATTTTTATAGGATAAAAAAATAATAACTTCGGATTATAAACGGACCTTAAAATAAAATTTAAACTCGATAATTTTATAAAGTAAATATAACTCGAGGTTAGAAATAAAATAATTAAGAAAAGAGAGTTTAACGAAGATATTAATAATATCTTTATATTAAACGAGGTAAGAAAGGTAACGCGTTATTAATTTAATATATTATTAATATATATTAATAACTATATTAACAACTAGACTTAATTAGCGAGAAGAGGATTCGGATAATAAAAAAGATCCGCGAATATATTTAGAACTACTATATTTTTAGAAGAGATATAGCGGAAACCGTATAAGGACTTTTAACTCGGAAATTATAAATAATTAATTATAATAATAGTTATATATAGGCCTATTATAATTAATATTAATAACTACTACCTTATTAATTATAATTAATATTAATAACTACTACTTTATTAATTATATTTATATAATAATTAACCGAGAGGTAAATATAGGATCCTAAATAAAATTATAATAAAAGTATATATTTCTTTATTCTTCTTAAAGGGGGTAAATATATTAAGGATAAAGAATATAACGAAATATATATTCGAATTAATTCGAGTTAAGATACTTTATTTAATATACTTAATAATATATATTATAATAAAAGACTACGAATTTAGCTTTAGGAGGACGATAGTGTTTTAAAGCGAGTAAATTAAAAATATATTATTATCTTTAATAGTTCCGATCCTTTTAGCTAATATTAATATTCTATATATAGAAATATACGAAGATATATAAAGGGGTTAGGAAGGACTTAAATTAAAATACCGCGAATTAATTCTATAGGTACTACGAGAGAAGATTAAAATATAAATTAATTATATATTAATAGAGGATAAATATAATATTAAGGCGATCCGGGATTCCTCTAAAGAGGAGGATAATTATAATTTATTTAATAAGGATACGAATAAAGGAGAGTAGGATATAGTAGATTCGTAAATTTTATTTAATTTTATTCTTTTACTAACTTTTTATAAATATTTAGCGATAACGATAATAAAGGTAATATATATTAAAAGAATACTATTAACGAAAATAATAATATATAAGATAATCTAGATAATATAGAATAAGAAATAATAAATAAACGAGATGTAATAATACTCGTCGACTATATAATTTATAATTTATTAATATAGATATTAAGTAAACGTTAAGAGTAGTAATAAATAAAAACTATTATCGGAAATAATAATATTACTCTCTTCGTATACTATCTAACTTATTAACGAGAATATTAAATAAATAAATAAAAACTAGAGTAAAGAAAAAGGAAAGTTATTATAAAAAATAATAATAATCTCTTTTTCGTAGAAATAACTAGTTAAAATAAGATACTAAATTATAAATAAAAGTTAGACTAGGACTTTAACTAGTCGATTATTATAGTCGCCTATAACCGACTATATAAAAAAGGTATATAACCGCCTATAACGGAGTTATATTCACTTATTACTATATTATACTATATATATTAATTATTATTAAATAAAAGTAATTAATAACGATTTAATAGCGCGGGATAAAGAGCTAAAAGATATATTAAATCTAATAAATTTTATACTTTAATTCGATAGGAGAGAAGATACCCTATATTTAAATATTATATATATTAAATTCAAAGTAAAATATAAGGTGAAAAAGGATAAAAAGATTTAATACTAGTTACTAGTTTAAACTATATTCGATAATAATTAAAATTTTCAAAAATTTTCAAGATATATATTAATAATTAAGATTATTAAAGTTACCCGGGGTTTTAAATATAACTAGAAGTTACCGTCGCTATAATAATATATCTATAATAAGAGATTTAATATATAGACTTATATATCTCTTACGTTAAAGAATATAAATAGAGTAATAATAATAGAAGTTAAAAAAAAGTATAAACTATTATTAGCCCTAATATAAATTTAAAATAAAAATATTATCTATATTAAAATTTCGCGTTAACTATAAAGTTATATTTAAAATAAAAAAGTAATATAGAGTAAATTATCCTAGAAAGATCTTTAATCGACCGATAGAATTATATTAAATAAAATATTAAGGAAAATACTTCTAATAATTATTACGTATAAATTATAAATTAGGTATACGAGTTTTAAATATTCTCGCGAGTTAAAAATATTCTTAGAAACGAGTTAGATTCTTAATTATACTTAAATTAATTAATAATATTTAAGAGTTAGGATATAATATTACCCCGCTTAAACTGGTTTAATTAATTTACGAGCGCTTAGAGCGCTTAAAGCCTACTCTATACTTTTATAAATATGGGAGTATAAAATTATAATTACCTAGAAATAATAAAAGTATTTAGGTTACTCGATATATAATATCTAATATTTATAAAGAGTTTTATATTAATTAAAGAGTAGACTATTAAAGATAATAAGAGGGTCTCTATAATATAACTAGTAATAACGAATATAAATTTATATAATTATTAATAAAGATTTTCGAGTTAAACCTCTTCTTTTATATTAAAATATCCGCTAATTTAATAAAACTTAATTTATAATATAATATTTCATTTAGTATTTAATAGTAATTTTTCGGAATAAAATATAGGATATATATATTAGATTTAGACTAAAAGGCGTTGAAATAATACTATAAAACTATTTATACGAATTTATAAATTATCTTTAAAGTTCTTAAAATTATATAAATATTAACGAAGTCTTCTATAAAATTAATCGTCGTTATATTTATAATATAAATATTTATTTATTTATTAGTAATATTTTAACTAAGTTAATATTATACTTTTATTATATTTATCGCTAGAAAAGATATACGTTTCTAGTTATATATATTATAACTCCGTTATTAAAGTAAAATCTAAAGGTAATTAATAAAATAAATATTAATCGTCCGATCTTAGACTTAATACTAGGATTATTAATATATTATTTCGAGGGAATTTAATAAATATATCGACTTCTAGTTCTCTATTATAAAATAATTTATATAATTAATACTCCTAATAAACTAGATTAACTTAATAAAGCGCGGTATATTATAAAATATATATAAGGCGTAGTATATTTTTAATAATTAAATATAATAATAAAGTAGTATTTTAATAAAGTAATATTTTAATAAAGTAATATATTAATAAAATAATATATTAATAAAGAGAAAGAATAAGAATAATAATAATAATAATTCTAGTAATAAAATAATAAGGTAAAAAGGTAAAAAGGTAATACTTTAATAAAATAATATTTAACGAAACGACTTTAAAGAGATAAATGAAAGACTTTAATAAAAAAGAGAAAAAACTTTAATAAAATAATATTCTTAATAATACGAATTTTTTTTATATAACTAGTAGTTATTCTAGCCGGTAATTATAAACGGTAACGAAAAGTAAAATAAGAATATAAATAATATAATTATATAATTATTAACTCTATAATTTACTAGATTAATTCCGTTTTATAACCGTTATTCGACCGTTATTCGACCGTTTACGACCGTTATTTAATTATTTATAACTATTATTTAACTATTTACTCTCTCTAAATTATTAATAATTAATAATTTTAAAAAAGAGAGGTATAACGTTAATCGAAGTTTTTAACTATTTTATAACTATTATATAACTATTAATATACTAGTTTCTAACTATTATATTCTAATTTATAATAAACGAGTTAATTATTATCGAATAATCTTATAATTTTATAGATAAATAAAATAATAATATAATCGTTCTTAATAATATAATAGAGGTATAGTACTATATTAATATCGTCGTTATTACTATTTAATAAAGAGTTAATATAATAATATATAATATAAAAAATTAAAAAAATTAAATAACTTATAGAGTAACTAGCCTAAATATACTAGTACTAAATCGTATACTAGTTTATAATAAAGTATATACTAGAGCGTAAATCGAGTTTTAATAAATATTAATATATATACTAGTATATTATTTTATCTCGTAATATTTTTATAAAAACGAGTATTATAATTAACGTTACTCGAAAATATTTCAATAAATAAAATTATCGATATAAATTATTACTATTATTTATTAAGGATTATAATTAAATAGAATAATTTATATTATTCTATAATTAATTAAAATTCTTTTTTAATAGAATTACGGGTCTAATATAATATAAATTTAAATTTAATATCGGTAAATTTTAAAAGTAAATATTAGTATATTTTAAATATTATTAACCCTATTAGAAAGCCGTCTATAAGTTTATATTGAAACTCTATATTAAATACCGACCCGAGGTTTAGTAGGATTAGTAAATTAAAGGTCGGTAGAGTCTTATTAATAAATAGTATTTATTATTAATAAGTTTAGTAGGTTTAGTAACTCGATAAATTATTAATAATTTAAATATTAGACGAATAGGCCTATTATATACTTTATAGTATACGTATTTATATATACTATAGTATGGGTTATAATATGGGTTATAGTATAGATTATAATATACCCTATTACGACTATACCCGTCTTTCTATAATTTATATTTAATGAACTACGTATTATTATACTCGATTAGGCCTAGTATACCGTTACCGCTTTAATATTCCTAAATATTTTCGTATATATAAAACTACTATCTTTACTCCCTAGTTAATTATCTTATTTAATATACCTATATTAATATCGCTTTTATATTAATTCTAATATTATAACTAGTTTACCCTATACTCCCTTTATTCGAATAATTATCGAATTTAAAAAAAACGCTAATAGGAGCTCTATTACGATTTAGTATCTTTAAATTAATTTATTATATAAATAAATCGAATATAAAGAGTCTTAACGGGACGGTATATCGGACTCGTATTTAAACAAATAATAAAGAAACTAAAGAACTACTTATATTATAAATAAATCGAAAGAAATTAATAAAAAATAATAATACCCCTCTAATATATATTAAATTAAAATATATTATTATTTAATTACGTAAACTCTTATAGTATATAATAATATACTACGAATCTAATAAAAAACTATAAATCGATAAAGGAGAAAAATACTCTAAAAGATAAATACCCGACGTTAATTAATATTATCGAATAATACTCTAATTAAAGAGGACGCGGCTAGTACTCCTTAAGAGATTTTTAATAAAATATAATTTTATAAATAAATTAAAGATAACCCCGTTTCGGTACTCTAAATATTTTATTAAATACGATTTAAAAGGGACTTCTTTCGTAATACCTCCCTCTATTATAATAAAATATAGGATAATTTTAAAATTATTTAAAAGTAGGTTTAATAAACTTAAAGGCGTATTTAGATATTATAATAAAATATATTAAAGAATCGAGATAATAATCTAGCTCTTTAAACCTAGTTTAAAAAATTAATATCTAAATTCCCCGATTTATTAATCTTTATAAATAAGCTTAACCTAACCTAGGACGATTAAATAATTAAGATTATTAAAAAATTTATAATTAACGCCGATTATTTCTTAACTCCCGCGATAGAGGGTAATTATATTACTTTAAGAACTAATAGTAATATTATAGAATATATTATTAATAAAAAGCGAATAAATATTATTAATCTATATAAAAATATTATAAAGATTCTTTCTTATCTCTAGGATATTTATAAAGATCCTAATCGATAGGTTATTATTTATAATATTTAGAATATATTAGTCTAAACTATTAATTAGTCTTTTTAAAAATTTTACTCGGAATATATACGTTTTAAAATAGTTATAAATAGGGATAATTATATATTATACCGGGATCTCGATAAAAAGCTTTACCTACGTCTCCGTATTATTTTTAAAATTTACTAAAGTCAGGTTACTCTTAAAGCGAAGAAGGAATATTTATTTAATATAAATAAAAAGTAATATTCTACCTATATTAAGAAGTCCGTTATTATAAAAGTTACTACTAGTATTTAAGTCGCTCCTAATAATCGGGTAAATATTTTTGCCCTCGGATAATATATACCCCTTATAAAGTTAATTTTAATAAAGTCGTATATTAAAACGGAAGCTCTAAACTCCGTTAAATATTTCGATTATAATAAACTCGGATACTTCCGAGGCGATTACTTTAGATTAATTTAAAACGAGGCCGGAAAAAAGGTATAAGAAAAGGCTAGAATATATAAAATAAATATAAATAATATTTACGAAACTTAGGATATTATAGAGTAAATTATTACTTTTAATTTAAATTCGGGAAACGAATAATCTCTTTTAAAAAAAGTTTAATAAAAGGAAAAAATAAAGTATACCTAGTATTTATTAAAAAAAAAGAGCTAGGACGCCGCCTCTTTAAATCGTTAATTACTTTATTTTCCCGTTAGTAAAAGTTTTCGCTTAATACTTTTATAAACGGTAGTTACTTTAGGGTATATATTATTATAAATATAATTATTATAAATAACGTTTACGAGAAACTATAAATAGAACTTATTCTATTATAATAATTTAAATTATTAAGAGGTTTCGACGGCCGGTTAAATTAAAAACTAATTACCTATATAATTCTTTTAAATTTTATTATTTAAAATATAAAGAGGTTTCCTACCCGATATTTATTACCCCGTTAAAATAATACGATATTATTTTAAATAAACTATAAATAAATAAGTATAAAGTTATACTCGATATATTATAAAATAAAATCTTATTCGCTTTAGGTCGTTATAATTATAATAAAAATACTATATTTATTTAAAAGAATTTTATTTTCTTATTATTTAAAAATTAGTTTCCTAGACCGATAAATAAAAGTACCGACGAGATAAACCTTAATAATAACCCTCCTCTCTATATTATTTAATCGTTATATAAAAAAAGAATTATTTTCACCCCTCGAATTATTAAATTAACGAAGTTAAAAGACCTTAAAATCCTAGATATTTATAAAATCGGTACTATTTTATTCTACCTCCTCGCGAAAGATAAAATAATCTAGACGGGGTTTTTATAAATAAAATTAAAATATTTAATCTTAAAGAGATTAAAAAGCGACTACCGTCCGAATATTATAATTATACGGATTTATTCGATAAAATTAAAGCCGATAAACTTCCTTCTTATCGTTTATATAATTATTAATTAAAGTTTAAAAAAAATAAAATTAAGGCGAAGTTTCTAAAAAATAAAATATACCCGATATCGGGATATAAATTAAAATAAGTTAAAAAGTACCTAGAATACAATTTTAAAAAAGGTTTTATTCTATTTAATTAAATATTTTTTACTTTATTTATCCTCTTCGCTACTTAAGAAATTAAATAACGATTTAAGATTCTACGTTAATTATAAATATCTAAATACTTTTATTAAAAAGAATTACTACCCGATTCCCTTAATTAATAAAGTACTATATCGGTAAAGCGGGAGACTGTATAAGAAAATCGAGGTACTAAATACGCCTTTTATTACTTTAGGCGGAAAAATAATAAAAAGAGAATATTAATCTAAAAAAAAAAAAAAAAAATATTTTAAATAAAAATCCTAAAAATAGTAACTTCGGATTTAAGATTTTAAAACCGTAATTTTTTATTAGCGCCGGGTAGCTCGCTAAGTCTATATAAAGCGCTATAACTACGCTAATTTAATTTAGATTTTAAATTACGTCGATTTATAAAAATTATATACGCGCGTAATACCCCCTAAATTAGCGCGGTATTATAGACTATATTATTTATTTATAATTATATATATCTAACTATCTACCGCCGGTACTATTTAGACTAGTTTATTCTAATTTATTTAAAATTATTTAAAATAAATCGAGGTACTAAATACGTATTTAATAACTCTAGTATTAAATCGATCTCTAGGGCTAGTATATAAGCTAAATAGATCTAAGCGTCTTTTCCGTCTTTTTTAGTAAAATACGGGTTTACCGCTTTATTAATATAGCCCGTATTCAAGGATATAAATACTTTATAAAACTAGATATTATTATAGTTTTTAATAAATTATAAATATACCCCGATAATAAGGATTATACTATTTTTATAATATTTTTAAAATCTTATAAATATTATATACTACTCTTTAAGTTTACGAATAAATTTATTATATAATAATAATATATAAATAACCTCTTCTTTAAATATATTAACTAGATATATTAAATATATCTCGATAATATTCTTATTTATAGTAAAACGCGTGAAGAGTATATATAATATATTCGAATAATACTTTAGAAATTACGCGAAGCGGGACTTTAAGTTAATATTATAAAGTACGAGTTTTATATATAAAAAACTAAATTTTTAGAATTATTAATTTTTATTAAAAGTTTATAAATAAATCCCTCTAAAGTTTAAATTATTATTAATTAACTAGTATCGGCTAACCTTAAATAAATCTAGGTATTTATAAACTTTTATAATTTCTATTAATATTTTATAAAAAACTTTTTAAAAATCGTCCGCTCTATTATAAAACTAACGCGTAAAGATATATTATTCGAATAGACTCTTTAATATTATAAAGTATTCGAGTTATTAAAAGTAGTTATTATAACGGCCCCGGTATTTAAATACTTCGATATAACGAAAGAAATTATTCTAGAAATAGATTTATTTAATTACGTTAACGGTAGTATTCATCGGCAAGTCCGGAAAAATAGACTTATTTAATCGCTACTTAATCGGTGCAGAATGCGCATTCTGCAGCCTTGGCAAGTCTTGGCGCCAAGAATTCAAAGTTAGAGTTAAGGTCTACGCGGGAGAGCTAAACTTAATCCTGAGAATGACTTTATAGCCCTATAGGGCAACGCTAGTAAAAATCTAATTAAAAATTCGGAATCTAGGCTAAAGACAGATTTAGTAAGATATTTATATTCCTATATAGGGGCCCTAGTCTAGATATTATAAAAAGTCAAAGTTCAAAAAAAAAAAAAAAAGTTGTAGAATGGCTGTAGAATAGCTACTTAATCGGTGCATAATACACTTAGAATACGGGATATAAGTAGATACGTATTTCTAGTATTTTACGTATTTTCGGTGTAAAATACGTAGAAATCCGGGTTTCCGGAGTTACCGATATTTTTTTATAATATAACGAGGAGGGTAAAGCCTACCTAGTTACTTTTTATAATAAAAATTTAATATTAACCGAATATAATTACTAGATCTATAATAAGAAGTTACTAGTTATTATATAATATTTAGAATATTAACGTCCTAAATTAGAAATAATAAATTTTCCTATTAAGATCTTTATTAATTATAAGGGTTTAATATATTTCGTAGAAATAAAGAAATTTACTCGATATTAAATTAAGTATTTAAACCTACTATCCGAATTTAATATTAAGATTATTTATCGAATAAGAGTTAGTAATTTAAAAGTAAATATTTTAACCCGTTTATTAAGCTCTATACCCTTTAGCCCTAATAATAAAAGAGTTCGTTATTAATTTAAAACTATATTTATACTCGACCGGATATAAAGGGACGATAAACCTAAATTAGAACTCGACGATATTTAGGTTTAGGTTATAAATAATCTAATTTATTATTAAATTATTAAAATAAATAAGATAAATAATTACTATACCGAAATACGCGCTACTATTATTAATAATAAGGAAAAGTATAAGAGTATTATACTAGTAAAGTATACTATTTATAATAAAATACTATATTACTAGGACCGGCTATAGATATTATACAAACTAATTATTAAATATTATTCGCGAAATTTATAACTAGTTAGTATATAATTATCTTAAAAGTCGCTATACCTATAAACTCCTTAAACGCGAATTCTATTAACGAGGTATAAAGAATACGACTATATAATATATTTATAACTATTATATTTATACTCGGGCTAAAGCCTTAAAAAATATATTAAATAAATTACTTTAACTACTCCTAGTATTTAATAAATATTAATAATACTTTATATATAATTTTATTACCGGTTTACCCTAGTCTAAAGAATATAATATTATTTAGGTTATATTATATCGATTAATAAAGAAATAATACTACGTATTTTATATTAATAAAGAAGACGGGACCTTAACCGAATCGATAATATAAATATTAATATAAAATATATTTAGACTTTATAGATTATTAGAGTTTATTCTTTTAAATCGAGGGCCCTAGTTTATTACTTTAGTTTAGAAATACTTCTATAAAAGACTCGGAGTTACGACGAAACTATTAACTATATATTATCTTTAAATAGACGGATTAATAAAATAGAATAATTAAAATTTAGAAACGTATCTTCGCCTATATTATTCTTATATATAGGATAATTAAACTAAGTAGTTACTAATAACTAAATTCGCTAATAACGACGTTACGGTAGTAATTATAAATATACTTTTATTCTTTATAAATAAAGAGTTCTATTTATAAATAAACTTTAGCTCTAATAATTCTATTTACGACTTAATTTAATAACGCCTAGATACGACTAAAACGGAGTAAATAATAAAAAGAATAAAAGAAATATTATAGTATATTAAATAAAATATAGAATAAACCCGTAAAACGATAATAAAATAAATAGATAAATACTATACCGATATTAAGTTTTAAGAAAGAGAAATAGTTTTTTTATCTATTAAAAACGTTATTACTTCTAGATTATATAAAAAGTTAAATAATAAAAGGATAAAACCCTTTAAAATACTTTTTAAAAACGGAATATTATATCGTTTAAAACTTCTAGTAACTATAAGATAATACGATATCTTTTATACCGACTAATTAAATAAGGCCGGAAATAACTCTTTATTAAAATAAAGAACTTTTAAATTTAATTTAATTATAACCCCCGACGACGACGAATAAATAATTAATAATATACTAGATTCTAAAGAAGTACGCGGTAGATTAAAATACCGAATTAAATAGAGAGGCTTTAACTAGGATCTTATATAATATAATATTAATAATAACGAATTCGAGGCTACGTAGGATATTATCGACGAATATTATATTAAATATTTATAGAAAACTAGGCCTTAACCTCTAAAAATATTAAAAACTACTACGTTATTATAGTATTAAAGGTATCGCTTATTAAAGGGGGGGGTAATATTACGATTATACCCGTCTTCCTATAATTTATATTTAATAAACTATATATTACTATACCCGATTAGGTCTAGTATACCGCTACCGTATTAATATTTTTAAATATTTTTATATATATAGAATTACTACCTTTACTCCCTAGCTAGTTATTTTATTCAATATATTTATATTAATATCGTTTCTATACCGGTTTTAATATACTTTATAATATATATAATAACGTATATAGTTTACGTATATTATTAAATAATATATAAATAATATATATAAAGGTATTTTAAATAGTATATAATATATACTTTTTATAATAGTTTTTAAAACATTAGACGAAAGCCCTCTATAATATACGTAATTATAATATATACTAAGGTATATACTATAGTATACGATATAGTAAAGTATTTATATATAGATACTTTTTAAATATACCCGAGTAACGCCCCTATAAGAATTTTCGTTAAAATTTATTATTCTAGGCCTTATAAATCGCTAGCGTTAATAATCGTCGCTAAAGATTATTATTATTAATAGTAATAATTATAAAACTTTATTTATTTTAACTTTATTATAGAGTTAAATTATTATTAATATATTAATAATATATATAAATTACTAAAGTTATTAATCTAGTTAAAATTAACCCGGAGTTATTAAATTTATTAAAAGTGATTTACTTAGATCTCTAATTTACTAAACTTATTAATAGGACGCTAGTAATCTTATCTATAAATTAGGGCTACTAGTAACGTCTTATTAGTAATTTTTATTAAGAAAAGTTATTAATAGGACGCTACTAACCCTATCCGCGCGGTCGGTAACTAGGGTTTTAATAGGAGTTTTTGAGATTTATTAATAAAAGACTAGTTTTATTATCGAAAAGTCGAGGCTTAGTTTAATAATATAATATATTTAATTTTATTCTATAATAGTAAATTAAGTAACTCGCGTATATTATTAATTATTTAATAATAATTTAACTTTGTTATTGAATAAAAGAAAGAATTCTATATAATCGTCGTTATTGAAGAAGAGCGATAGCAAAGCTCTAAATAGCGTTATAAATCCTACTTAGTGTATTCTGCGGGTCCGATCCGTATATAATAATTATAGTAGGCTATAGGCTACATTGGCCTCCATCGTTACTGAATGGAACAAAATAGTAATGTTCTTCTTCACTTCTACTAGTACGCGTTTAACTTCAATTTCCCAGTCAGTGCCATCGATTGCAATTGTGTAGAGTCCCACGCCAGGCTTTCCTATCACTTTCGAAGAAGTCCGGCTCGAGATTAGCAGACCTAGACTCTTTGAACAACCTCCGCCAATACAATGCTTCTGCAGCTGGACTCATATACCGATCCTTGAGGACTTTAGTGCTATAGTCAACAATCTATTTCGCGTTCGTGGGAATCTCGAGCAATTGATGAACTACTTCTTCGAGGTTGGACCAGCCGCTCTTGGCTCGGACGTAATTTTGCTCTAATCATTCATACTCCAGGACCCCGCGGTATGTTACCAGCTATTCAAGATGGTGTGTTATGAAAATCGAGCGGCAGAGGTAAACGTATTTGCCCGCCCCGTTCCAAGCGTTTCCTAATACATATAGCGTGAACCGGTATCGGCAGGAATCTGAGCTGGGCCGGATATTATCCTGAATTGCCGCTTTGTCAAATTGATAGAACCTTGCAACATCCCCCCATGGTGCGCTAAGAGCTTTTGCCACAAAATGGCCCCTTAGTGAACCGTTCGGAGAAGGGGAGCCGCGCCAGTACAGCTTTGGCATTTTCTATTCAAAAGAGGGAATGGAATCTTCAGCAATCTGAATGCTGCGCCGTGCCTGAGTGAGAGATCCGATCATCGTCTCGGACCACGAACAGGGGCCAAGTTCGGGCATAAGCCAGACGTTGTTTTGGGCTTAGTCGATACTTCTAGTGTATGACCACGACGGCGGTGAGGGCAAGCTCTGGTCCAAGGTCCACATCCCGGTATAATGTGCGTAAAGATAACGAATTCGTTATTTGGTATCCGACCTCGTTCGTCCGGGGAGATGGCGATGAAATCCCATAACGCTTCCACGGGCTCCGTCTCCACATGGGGATTTTGTTCGCTAAGAGATGCACATTTCTTTGGATTCTTGTTCTTTGTGCCCTGAAACATTTTGAAGTGGTCGAGGATGTGGGTCCCTCTCCACGAGTTCAGCATGTCGGATGCATGCGATGTATATGGCGGACACAAGGATGGTCGGGAGAACAGCGACAGGCCAAGATTTAGCGAGGCTCTTGCCACCAGGAGACATGATATCTTGCAGTGTGTCCGCGTTTTTAGCGGGATTGGATAGTTGACGGGGAATCTGTATATCGAGGTGGAGCGAGGTAAGACGCAATGGATGAGACGTAGTGGAGGAGTAGGAGGAAATCGCAGATAACACTGCCAACAGCGCGATCACCTAGGGGCCAGGATAGGGAAAGGAAAAGAAAGAGCCCAGCGAGAATTGTTGGCACAAATCTTTGCAATGACCATCTGCAATAGACAGTAGCAAATTGGACGGATTCCACCCCATTAAACGTGAAATGTAAGACTGAATGCACTAAAACTGAATTTTCCACCGGAATTATGCCGAGGAGTTAGAAGTTGCATTGCATTCACTATCAGAACATATGCAAGGGAGCGCGAGATATGTGTCAGGTAAATGAGCTGTTGAAATCCTTGGAAAAAGCGAGCCACGCATATATCCGGCAATACTCATCGGGGTATCAATTCTCCGTCGAAGTCTTGATTTGGTTCTGGTTCAAGATGCTCAATGAAGTACACAAGGAATTCAACCACCATATGCTGACAATCCCTTGGGAAGGTGGCGGACTAAGTCCGGCGGTATCACCTAGAGTTGTGGTCGCCCCTGTAGTCCATATACATACAAGACAGCGATTGAGCCCAAGCTAAATTGCAGCTCGTGGCACTTTGGCACATAAAACGTTCATGGAAGTGTTCTCAAAGTAGCCGTTTCGCTTCGGCGGGTGGAACGCCGAGAACATCTCGAAGGTATTGGATTCTGCAATTGGTAAATTTTCGTGTCAGAACGAGGTGAGGTGGGAGGATTTGCTGCGTACTTGGCTTCTGTTGCCAACCTTTCTTTGGCCTTCAGGAATCTCAGTTCCGAGTCCTTCCACACCCGCGCACGTTTTTCCGCAGAGACTGTCTTGATACGCATCTTAAAGAGCCCGCTTACCGGGCGGTGGTCAGAGACCCGTAGCTCATGCCGCTGGTAGTCCATCTGCTTAACTTTCCCAGCACCACGATATAATATGCGATCGCACCATGCCGGTGCTCGACGCTTCTCACTCGTATCGTAGCTGTCTGAACCAACATCGTACTTGTAGGTGGGAGCGAATGTGATGGGACATTCTTTGAATGCTCGTAAACGAAATGCTGGATTTCTCCTTCGCGATACTAGCAATTGATCTCTTTCAAGCAATTTTGAGAAATTATTTGCATTCACTGCCTTGATCACAGTATCACGGCCCATAGTGTCGATTCGATAATTGAGATCCCCATTCAATATGCAGATCTCGTTGTCGAGGATCATGGAGCCGTCTCCACCACCCACATACGTATCACGACTGGTAGATGATATTTGATCGGAGGGCAGGACAGTAGATTCAAGTATTGCAGTGAGATCATTGTTGCGATGGACTGTCTGGGTCTGACCAGCAGCAAGATGACAATTCACCAAACACATTGAGCTGTCGTCAAGGACGAAGCGTAGGATCAGAGCACCCTGGAGGGAGGCTGTCAGTGGTAAGCTCACGATACGGGGATTACTCCGTACCTTGTTTCCATGCAGACCGCCCATCCCTCGTTTGATTTCGGCAGCATTGATATTTCGGATCCGGTTGCGTTGCGAAGCTTTGATGAAAACGCAACTGAATAGCCCAACCATGCTTGCTGTGTGCAGTAGATGGTATGGTTCCTTGGCAGGCATAGCATCTTCTACGCATCTCACCAAATAATCGCGCCACGCACGGTATTGGCGGCTCATGTGCTCTTGCTCTTGAGGGTCTTTCTTTTTGCTGCCCTTGAATAATGTTTCTGCGAATGTTAGCTGATGAGTTGATAGGGGTTAAAGGCTACAAACTTGCTGTCAGCTTTTTATCCTCCAAATCCACAAGCTCCTGGAATCCAAAAACCAGCAGTTCAGGTGGACTACCAGCACCAAGAACATTCTGAAAGAATCGAGGATCGCTCTCCTCATGTCGAAGATGGGTAGGAGTTGCTGCACCAGCATTCCAGGTGACCACGAGTGCCGTGACCTCACTGAAAGTACAGTATTCAATATCCCGGTCTTGCATTTCATTATCTGTATCAAAGTCAGCACGCTAAGTAAGATGGCATACAATGTATGATCTCGTACTAAGCCAGTCGTCTTCTAAGGTCCCGTCCCACAGTCTCAGAGCATTGTCTGCGCCAAGCGACATAACACGAAGAACTCCATCCTTCCAAAGGCTGCTACGATCGACCAAGATGTTCACGACAGGATTGCTATGAGCGAGCCATTCTTTTCTAGTAGTCCAAGGCCGCTTCCGCGTATCATATACGTGAATCGTGCCTGTGCTATAGCCCGCCCATAAATGAAAACCCGCACCTGCCAGAGCGCTGATCTTGTAGGCACTGACGTTAACGACACCCAAACAGGTAAAGTTCTCGGTTGAGTAGATTGTGACCTTACCGTCGGCATGTCCGAAGTAGACACGGTCCAATTGGCCACTAATGACAGCGCCTGAGGTGATGATACCGGCACCAGGTTCATTGATAGGGCCCTGAAGAACCGAGAAGGTTGCGCTTTCGGACGCGTTTGGGCGGAAGACTCTAATATCTTTGCCTGTCGCCAGCCACAAAGTATCCTCGACTACGATTGAAAATGTGTGACCTTTCGGTAATCTCTGAGACAAAGGATTGCGATGCAAGTCTGGCAAGCCCGTATTATCGCCAGGCCAGACACAGAATTTTCCTCCGTCATCCAAAGTCCACATTGCATTTTGGTGACGGTGAATCTTCACGACCTCCCTTCTTTCATGAGCACCCATTTTGACTTTGACAGTAGTCTGAGTAAAAATATCTATCTCCTGCAGTTCTCCGTGATTGGTGCCGAGCCATAGTCGAGAGCCCTCTTCCCTTGCCTTTCCACCTGGTTTGAAGGCCATCGACGTGACTCGTATTTCTTTTTCAGCGTGACCAATGGCAAGCACCGTTTCTCCTGACATCAAATTCCACGCTTTTGTGACATGGCCTGTCGTGGCTACATACTGACCACATATATCAGCGATCCTCGCGTCGTAAATAGCGTCTATCTCCTGCATGCCTTGTTTGCAGTATGGAGGGCGCCGATTGATATTGGAAGCATCGGGATAATCCGTAGTTGCTGAAGCTTGGTTAACAAATCCCAAGTCTAGACTTCCTGTATTGTCAATGCCAGGCTGTAAGCTTGATTCAGCAGTATCGTCATCCATACGTGGGAAGCTTGCTCCCTGAGGGTCAAAGTTGTTAGATGCGGGAGAGGTGAGAGTTCGCTTTGGGGGAGGTAAAAATTCGGACACCGGTTTCACTGTGACTTGCGACTGCTTCGCACTACTAATCGATGGACCATGCCTGGGTATTCTTGGATTTCCAATATTCTGAGAGGCACTTGGCTCGGCGACTTGCCAAATTGCTCCCGCTCGCTGGTCTTGGACCCTCCGTGGAGGAAGTCCTGGTCGCTCCTCAGCTACCGTACTTTGTAAACTCGTGAATTTAGTGAAGCCAAGACTTGGAGCATCGGAGCTGCGATATATCAGGGGGGCGGTAGGATTGAGATCGCAATGCTTGTCTTGTGTAGACTGGTATTTCGATGGCGGATGGGCATGGGAATCCTTTCGGTGATCGAATGCAGCTTGTGGTATTCTACTTTGATTTGGTCTCTGCCTCACAGATGCCTCTGGTCGTTCACCTTCGTCACTGCTTGGCGGCGTGCTGAATGGGGAGATTCTCTTGTCCACCTCTGGTCCGAGCGGTTCAAGGTTAACATTATTGGCAATTGACACGGGCTTGGTAGGTATCTTCGGTTTATCGGCGCGGTTCACTGGAGGAGGAACAATTCGCGAAATATTCTGGGTAGGCGCAGGGGCATCTTTTGCCTGCGATGTCCATGACTCGTGTGCGCCAGCCTTTTCTCCGCTTATTGGAAGCTGCGATTCAGTCGTAGGAAGGCCACTCAACCTTTTTGGAGGCATAGGTGACACGAGTGGAGATTTTGGACCTACACTAGCAGGTGTCAGGGGTCTCGATCTCGCGGTCGGTAGAGAGTACTGTATATTGGCTGTCGGGCGTGGCTTCGATGGCGATTTTGGGGGGTCAATGGTCACAATCGGAGGAGATTGCGGAACAGAGAGCGAAGTCGTGGATAGAGGCCGTTGTAGACTTCTGCCCCCCAGCTGACGAGGACGAGGAACAACTGGCCCAGGCGTACCAAGTCGCTGTATAACAGCTGCAGGTTCAGTGGTTGACCAAGGCGAAGGGCCCCTAGGGATGTCCAACGAGGCTCGTGTAGTATTTTGGCCATTGTCTTGCGCATGGTCGAACCGTGCTGTACGTCTGGGCGCCAGTAGAAGTGTAGGTGTTGAATCAGTGCCGGACGTATTTTCGAAAAGCGATCTTAGGGAGGAGACTGGTCTCTGCGAACGCCGTGTCAATATCGTGCTCTCTAAACATCTGGGTAGCACCGACTATTGAGTCTTGATCTAGGCCATTTCTCTTGGAGTCCTCCATGGTGGAGTCTTGCTACCACATCAGCGACCGAAGTTGAGGTCCTCTGTCCGCAAACGAAAGCCCCGACGTCGTTTGTTTTCTAGTGTGGCGCCTGCAGCTGTTGCACAAATGGGCGCGAGGTAAGGCAGTCGAAACATAGAACCATATGCGTGCATGCGAGCACAGGTCATCATTGTGCACTGCAGATAGAGGGAGTCTTCTCGTCGTACTCGAGATCCAAGATCCTGCTCCCCAAATGTGGGCGAATATATGCCTGGGCCGTCATGAAAATACTGATGTCTCCCGCGACATAGCGAAAGGTGCTGTTGAAGCGGGCACAGTCAGTGAGCGAGGTGAGTAATTCGAATAGCGGACTCCTTGTATGTGTTTTGCGGAATGCGTTTTTATTCCGCAATCTAGCACGAGGCTGACGCGGGAAGCCGCCACTAAAGTCTAGGCCCTCCGCCGATCTAATGTAACCTCTGCACGCGGGGAGCGCGAGCCAACCGAGGAACATTCAAATTCAATAGTGAGGCTTTTGATTACCAACGCTGACTGGAAGCCCGACATGTGGTTTGTCCTCCGCCTCTGCCATGAATGCTGAGGTTGACTTGTATTCTAGCAAGCACATACTCAATGCTCAGGTCTCGATAAGATCTCCATGCTGTCAGTGGCGCCCTTACATTTTGGATGCTTCCGACAATTTACTCATCGCGAGACTTCAGGCCGTAAATGGTTCGATTGCGCGGAATGTCACCAAGAACAGGCAGACCATGAGCTGCTACAAACATTTGACATGGTACATTCGTCTATGCTCCACCTCAATTGTGATCTATGTGATGCTAAAGGAAACCAGACCTTTGCGTGCAAAAAGTGCAAGAAATGCTTTCGGAAGGACACAAAAGAGTTCGAAGAGAGGTGAACAGTGCCAAGACCGTACTGGAAGGTCCAATTACTGAACCTGATCCTCCTAGTGATGAATACTGCCCCCACTGCGACAACCAATTCGTCCTCGACGCCAAAACGCCAACGCCGGCTCTCAATATCGAAGGCGAGGACGCTAGGGTAGATGCCCGCATGATTAAGGATGATAGGTTGCAAGCTGAGCGGCGGACAATCTTCAATGTGAAAAATGCTGCGGATAGACTTGGATAATTCTAGGCCTTCGGAGTTAGGGGGGCTATAATGAGGAGGTTACAGATCAATTTAGCGGCATTCTTGGGTCTTTTGCATGGACGAACTTGGAAAGATACTAACGCTACTTTATGTAGAGAATCGTGGGAAATGGATAGCACCTTATCCGACTCAATTTTTTCCCGATAACCCTTACCAAACAAAGGACGTGCGTGGAGATCTCACACATATGCTCAATAATTGTTGTTATCTGAAGCTTATACAGGCTATGGTCTCGGCTAAGAGCTGAGAGATGAGATGATCTTGGTGTACCCAACGCCGCGCTATGCATATCGCAAATTCTTCGCCAATCTACCTTTCCTCCCCTAATCCATGCGCATATACGAGTCGATGGCAGCGCTGAAAGCGGCAAAGCCCACGCATCCAATAGCAGCGGCTTGTGGACCAGCCTTCGCGCCGAGAACACCTCCTGTTATACATCCTGCAGCTATACCGTTAGTAAGATCGTTCTTCGCCCGGTACTAAAATCAGCAAGAATCAGCCATACGTTTTCCGCGTCGAAAGGAGGATTGGACGTACGCCTTCTATACAGCATTCAGTACCCGCAAATATGGCGCCCACCATCCCAAAATTCTTCGCAGAGCTGAACGATCTTGTTCCCATGTCCTTGAAACCTCGCCGTAGTTGCTCCTTCAATGGTAGATCGGTCAATGCTTGACCCTGCGCACTAAGCGGTGTATCGTAGCTCATCTAAAAACATAGTTTCCAAGATTAGCAATTTTCTTCTAAGATCGAAATTCCCCTCGGGTTACCTACACTAGACATAAACAGCCCGAAAGCTCCACCAAGGGCAAAGCCCATACCACCTGAAAGCACAGTCTTGAAAGGACAACTTTCCATAGCTCCTTGCATCTGCGATCGTGGCGGATTAGATTTAAGTCGCAAAATTTGGTTTGTGAAGCTTGACTCACAGCTTTCACCATCGCTGCCTCTTGGTCACTCATACCAGATGTGTTACCTCCTCCCGCTCCCGTGGCGGCCGCGCCTCCACCGGGCATTCCAGGGAAACTCATTTTAAATAATGGATAATGAACGATCTCACTCAATCTTGCGGCCGAATCTTTGATGATCTGCTCAAGCGAGCGGCAACCGCGAAGGGCGCTAAAGAGCGGAAAATCGCCCACGCCTCGGCTGTTGCTATGAGGCGGCAAGAATAAACACTCCGAAAATTGCTCGGTTTGAGCAGCACTCTTGGATAGGACAGGCTCCCTGCTACCACCGCTCAGCATTGTACCAGTGCTTATGGCTTGATTTCCTCTCAGTTGACAAAAGAAATTGCCCAAATTCCATAACCGGGCACAATGGACGAAAGTGCGCTGGCCAACCAATACCAGGTCCTTGAGGAGCTTGGAAGTCAGTAATACACGCTCATGACAACAAGCCGGGTATCACGCTGACAGCTTAGTAGGTGGAAGCTTTGGAGTAGTCTATAAGGCGATCGAAATTGCGACTGGCGAAGTGGTCGCCATCAAGCATGTGAGCAAAGACAGCCAATTCTCAGTGATGGATATGCCTAATGACACTATAGATCGACCTTGAATCTAGCGATGACGACATACAAGATATACAGCAAGAGATATCGGTACTAAGTACATGCGCCAGTCCCTTCGTAACACAATACAAAACAAGCTTCCTGCGAGGGTACAAACTATGGATCGTCATGGAATTCCTAGGTGGGGGGTCGTGCTTGGATCTGGTGAGCGCAAAAGAACCTCCTGGTCTGGTCTAAGTAGCTAATGGATGCAGCTCAAACCAGGTCCTTTCAACGAGGCCCAAATTGCAGTCATCTGCCGCGAGCTGCTTTTGGGTCTGGATTACCTGCATCAGGAAGGCAAGATTCACCGTGATATTAAAGCCGCCAATATACTGCTGGCAGAATCTGGAAAGGTTAAACTTGCAGATTTTGGCGTTGCCGCGCAGCTTACCAATATCAAATCACAACGCAACACCTTCGTTGGAACTCCGTTTTGGATGGCCCCAGAAGTAATTCAGCAGGCCGGGTACGACTTTAAGGCGGACATCTGGTCTCTGGGCATTACAGCGTTGGAGATGATCTACGGAGAACCGCCAAATGCTAGTACTCATCCCATGAAAGTCCTGTTCCTCATACCAAAGGCGCCAGCGCCAAGACTGGAGGGCCCTGGCTACAGCAGGGAGTTCAAGGACTTCATCGCGGCGTGCCTTGTGAAAGACCCTGATCGGCGACCCACGGCGAAAGAAATGCTACAGCATCGTTTCGTCAGAGGCGCACGTAGAGTGGATGATTTGCAAGATTTGATTCATCGTCGACAGAAGTGGGATAGCAGCAGAGGGAGAGAAGCCCACCCCAAATACTACGAAGAGACGATGAACACAATGGCAGTGCAGGAGGACAACGGAGATTGGGTGTTTGATACAGTCAAGGCTCCCACAATGGTGATACCGAAGCAAACCTACAGGAATACCCAGAAAAGGCGGAAAGTCTCAGTCGTTCATGATGAATTTCCAGAAACTGCAGAGACCATGTTTGATAGATTGACACTGAAAGAGGCTCCGCAAAATGTTCCGTCGCCCCCACCGACAGTTCGGAGAGCGACAATGAAGCGTAGACCCTCTCTCGCCGAAGCTGGTGCATCTCCTGCCAATAGAAGATCGAGTGGACAAAAGCAGCCTCTTGCGCCAAGCACGAGCTTTGGCAACAGTCCCTCCACAGTGCGGCAATTTCGCCGCGTATCAGATCGTTCTCCCAATATGTCACCCAATTCGTCCATCGCGGAACGAGACGAAAATCAGCACCCATTGGCCGAGACTGTGACAAAAGAGGCATTGCTTGGTCGACGAGCCTACTCGAAAGCCATCGATCAAGCTTTTCACGAGACATATGCACAGACTGCAAATGCTGGCAAAAGGGAAGCCATCTCGCGAGTAGCCCTCGCATGGGACGCTTTAGACAAGGACGATCCGGAGGGAGAGTATCACCTTCTGAAGCTAATAATCGAGAGAGTCCAGGGGTAAGTCTGCCGCGAATTTCTACAAATGGTGCCTAAACTGACTCATCATCATAGTGACCCAAAGCTGTCATCGTTACTATCGCATTCGCAGCCAGCAACCCCACAAATGCCAAAGCTTGTTCTTGCTCAGAACAATCCTCACCTCAAGAGCCACCGTCGGAGGCAGTCTTCACTTTCACCCTCAGATGACACTTGGTCAGACAAGCAAATAGAGCTGTCAGGACAGCTCGTCCCTGGAATGGAACATACGAAACGATTGGCCGATGTGCTGTACAGCAAGTGGGCTGAAGGTCTGAAGAACAGATGGCCAAATTTGTGATCTCATTTCAACTCAGATTTCGATTCTTGCACATTCAGTTTCCGAAAGTTGTTCGTATTTTGCCGTTAAGGGTGATGCATATATTGGTGTTACCGTGGCTGATTTCATGTTGACTGCTCTATCCCCGTCATCTGAGGCATATCGAGCGTGATGGCAGACCTGTTCTATTCGCGGGTCTTCGATTAGACGACGACACTTACTTTCGATGTCTATGGCTTGATAGCTTGATTTTGAACATAGAAGCATTTCTGTGGCGGGGGAGAGGTGCTTTTGTTATTCAATTGCATAGCCTGCGATGTCATGTAACATAGATTGCGAAGTTGGGTACCCGATCAGGAAATTGAAATATGGAAAGTAAATATTCATTTTGAAAAACGGCCTTTGATATCGTGAGATGTGGAGCACAGCATGTATGTATACTATATGCTACTGGTAGTAGGGAGTGCTAGGTCCCCAAATCAACTCTTCGAGTTCACTATCCAGCGGGAACCTCCCTGGCTAACGAGCCTAAACTGGCCTGATAGAAACGTGGATACTTTGTGTGTAGTGTCGCCATGAGCATAGAGACTCACAAGTTCAGCGCCAATTCGCATGATGGTATCCAGTAGGATCTAGACACAGTTGCCCTGTATCCATCGACCGGGATTCGTTGTCAGTTTCAGTTCCCCTGCCTCGGTTGTCAAATTCTTCAAGTGTACGCAATCGCCGATATGGCAAGGCTGCTTCGAGTGTAAGTCTTGAGAAGAGGACACGTAAACGGATGGCTTTTCTGGTGGCTTCTCCCGTTTCTTTAAGGACAGATTTCATAAAAACTCACTGTCAGACAATTTCCTCTTTACGCCTATCCAAAGACTTCGCATCAGCCAGCTGAAATGCTTCTCATCAATGCAAAAAACCCGGGATATTTTATCTTCACAGATGGTGCTTACCTTCTACTAGCTCTGGTTATTGCTTTGACCACAGCCATAGACTTTGCCAGTCCACACTATTTTCCATACCCAAACGGCACACACGTCGTGCCTGCACCGTCTGGTTGGAACAAACCATCATGGGTTTTTGCCGCCCAAAGAGACCGGTTACCAAGGGCACAGACCACTACTCACGTTTCAATAAGAGGATGCGTGGCATCCAGGAGATTGTGTCGCCTTGCCAGGATATAAGCAATTCGACATGATTTATTTGCCGTGTAATATAGGAACAATGTGAGATGTTATGAAATTACCACCTGCTCGTGCTGAGCTCATACTCCATAGTTCGGTGACCCTCGCAAACGAAGACCCTGCCGAACAATAGGCTACATAGTCTTCCAGTGCAGATTTTGCTCCAGCGTAGATTGGAGACTTTAATTTGCGGGTCCATCGATTTTCTGTCATCGAAATTGACATGAGAGTGTGTGGACTTTGTTGTTTGTTACCAGAGGCCGCTCCATCTCCATAGAAAAAGATAGTCGAATTATATCTGTGCTCTTGAAACCCTAGCAAGGTCACATGCGGTACTCTCCCTTGCAATTCTATCTGCGGACTGAGCGCCCACCATGCTTACATGGACACCTACGCCGCCTTGCAGTAAAACCCTTCCCAAGGCTTCATCCTCCTTGAGTATAGCATTGTGCTCCACGGCTTTGCCGTCCCGAGGCCAGATCTTATCAACGTCGTTACTCGTACGAACGATAGGTTGCTTAATCATCGAAACAAGGCCACTGGTCTACAGGCTCTTCCCTATCATCAGGCTCTGCACCATGCTCCAGCAGTGGGCCCTTGCGTCCCTGGGGAAGCTGGCTGTGGATGAAGGCGAGAGATATTACGCAGCGATCGCGGTATGTCGCTCTGGCATTGGCTCCCTTGTTGACCAAGGCTCGTCCAGGATCAAAATTACCGTTTTTCACCGCCTTCCACAGGGTCCACCGTAGGTACCCCTCGCCCAGTCTATGGTTCGGCAATTCATCCGATCGTGTCAACGTGCGAGATTCTTTTGCATGAGGTGCCGCTTTCAATACTCTCGGTGCGCTGACGAAGTAATCATCATCATACTCTGACCTCCCAGAATGCTCGACGAGTACTTTCACTATTTCTTCGCTGTCGCCAACCATGGTTAGACCCAAGGGTGAGTCGTTGCTTTCATTCCTGGCGTCTGAATTGGCGCCGACTTCAAGCGGAGGACCATTCATCAATGCCAAATGGATGAGCAAACCTGACTCGTATCCTGTCCTGTAGGATTCATGGACGAGTCCGTAGTTTGAATCCGCCCCTTTCTCTGGAAGGAGACGCACAACTTCCTCTTTTTGACCCGTAGTAGCATAGGGTATGGCGCAACTCTTCATCTCCAACATGTCCGTTGTCAAATCTGGCTTCAACAACAGCTCCGAACCACTGCTGAATATACAGGTAAGACCTAACAGCCGGTTGTGTCTCCCAATTTTCGGCTGTAAGTACTTTCCGTCTGGTGTCAAGCCCAAGTCTGAGTATATTGGGGAACCCGATATACTTGCACTGAAGACATAGTCGGCTGGGTCACTGAATATGGCAGAGAACATAGAGCGAAACCTTCTATTAGTATAATTGAAGATGCCACTGGGCACCAATAAGCGTTCACGTGTGTCGCTCAAACCCAAAAGCCGTTGGGAAAATGTCCCAAAGATTACTGGTAAAGTCGAGCGGTAGACCCAGAATCCTACCTGACATTCGGACATCAACTTGATCTCACAATTAGTGCGATTCTCTGGATAGGTAAAAGCGAGATATGGGGATTGAGATTGCGGGACTAAGTCGCAGTCACGCTCGTTGCAGCTAAACTTTAGCCCCAGCCACCACCTCCACTGATACACCGCATGACCTATCCAAAGAGTATCGAAGCGTCGCAGCTTCCGAGTCTCGCTTGGCTTAATCTACGTCTCACTTCCTTGCCCTGTAATTTATTCCTCCGAAGGATATGGAGATCTGGGTAGCTGATAGATCCCAAGTCACCACCCGCAGGGGGCAATGAGGTAATATGGCCTTGTATCTCAGAATGGGGAAGGGCTCCATTCTCCACCATGAGTGCCAGCTTAGTCTTCCCCTTTAGCTTACCGATTGGAACAAAGTCGAGGTGATCCGGAAACATATTTCCCTGAATTAGTATGTACTCTGCTGATGCTGCGCCCGAAACGTCTTACTGAAAAGCAGCGTCTAAGAAATGTTGAGCGGTTACTTTGGGTTGACGCTTCTTCCCTTGTGGGTCAGTTATTCTCACAGTCTCTACAAGCCATGTTGCAATGCTTGAGAGCCGTAGTGCTTCAAGCCGCAGGAGCTGCTCCGCAGCATCGAATATAGGCCGTGTTGCTGTCAAGTAATCTGGATGAAATCTGAGGTTGCGGAGGTATTTGCACAGTGCGATAATATCAGCGCATCACTAGCACACAACAGCTATATACGAATCATCCGGACGTAGTCACCGAGATGAGGACGCACTTGTAAAGTCGCCACAAGTCGATGGATACTACGCGATCCCTACCGGCCAGAGTGGCCGAGGTCTATAATGCGGTTACAAGATGGGATCGTAAAGGCGTTGCCAGCGGCTGCAAACGCAGGGAATTGGGAGACTGTTGTTAAAATGGGACTGGTGATAAGAGGTGTTTTGCTGGCGCAAGGCACTCAAGTGATTTAGAAAGATGTTCATCGGGCAGTCTTGAGATCAAGCACTCTCCTTGCGGTACGAAGGGGGGGTTGTTGGGGATATGGCACGATGTAGGGCTTTTTGTTGTGGGGAGGCCCCGAGGTAGATCTGTGTAGAATGAGGCATAATCTGTAACTAGGAATAGTCTCTGTCATCGAGAGTAAGTGAGAGTCCTGAGCGTGACCGAGGAGAACATGGGCTGCATGGTTTGTTTCCCCCAACTCGGTCACACCGCTGAGTCGGACACCCCAGACAACCCTGTGATATATCTCCACAACCGTCCGTTTTGATGTTACGATTCCGCGTATAAAGTATTAGTAATTACAGATTCCGGCAAGCTTCGTACCAAAACCTTTATTCGTACTTGGCAAATTATACCTATTTGGTCGTGTACAGAGTACCCTCTAAGAGATTCCTAGAGCCAAGACCCCGGGGTAAGAGGACTGAAAATTCCGAGCACTCAGCCCTACAGGGCGTCCGACCGAGGGGTCAGGGGTGACTCCCACGACTCCGTGGTGCTTGCGTCTGCTAGCACACGCCCTTCTCTAACTCTTTACCCAACCTCGAGACTATTCTTATTCACGACTCAATTGAAAGAAATCACACAGTCGCTTCCACAGGCGTCGACCTGTAATTCAGTCCTTTCGTCGCGGGCAATGTGATTATGGGACAACGGTCCTTCGGATGTGACGACCATCCTCCTTACTTGCCCATAGCGTCCAAGGCGTGTTTATCAATTTCCCCGAAGTATAATCTTCAAGATATCTACTGCCTTCTCTGAAGAAGAATGGCAGACTCCGATCGCCCCTCAAGGCCACGTTCAATTCCTCCGCTTCGCCTGGATTCAGCAACCCTGTTGAGACGAAGCCGGGAAATGTCCCCCACGCAATCTTCTGTTCAGTCAAGCAGTAATCATACCCCGTCTTCCTCTGTCCCCAACACTCCTCTGTTTCCTGTCCGGGCGCCTTCGCCAGAGAGACGGCCTGTTCACCCGGCAGACTCCACCTCCTTCCTTACGGCATTAGCAGCACAGGAAAGGCGAGTTCTGGAACTGAAAGAGGAGGTTCAAAAGGCGGAAGCTGAGCTGGGAAGGCTGAAGAAGCAATGGGCGGCTCACGAGGCAACGAAGAAGAAGAACGAGCTTAGGCATCTGGAGCAGATGCAGCCATTCAGTGCTTCACAGACTGGCCCCACCGCCTCCCATGGTGACGACTCGGGTCGTCTGAACAAAGAGCTGGATAGGCGGAAAATGATGCCGTCGAGTGCCAAAACTTATCAACGGACTGTTTTCTTAGGATCTAGGCATACACGAACGCTTTCGCTATTATCACCCAAAGAAGCGAAAGCTTCACATGGTCCATCAAGTGGAAATCCACCTCCAAGACGTGATTTGGAAACAGTCAACAACGCTCAAGAACCATCTACTGTTCACGAGCTGAGCACTTCTACTGATGGGGCAATTGCTTCCAACGAACTTTACAAGGGTCCGCCTAAAGATCTGATATTAGAGACCGGCAAACAGCTCGTTGGCGATTTTAGACAGGGTCTGTGGACGTTCTTTGAAGATCTACGGCATGTGACTGTTGGCGACGAGGCGGCTAGTACGTCAGATCCACGAAGCCGACGTGCAATACCTGCAGCCAACTCAACTCAGAAGCAACCTATGAGGGAGAGAGCTGCTACAGTGAAGGAGCTTCCGTCTAGGAAAGCGGACACTTCAGGCAGCTTGCAAGCGCCAGCAAGACAGCAGCGTAAAAGAATTAAGGCCCAGAAGCCTCCGGCATTGACAGAATTCAGACATGTAAGAAACGTTACCACCAACTCCAGCGATTCGGACGATGATGAGTGGGATAATTGGGATACACCGAAAATGAAGGGTGTGACTGCTCGTGAGAAAGGTACTGCATCGCCGATGGCATCTCCTCTGACGGACATGAGTAGTGCGAGAACCAGCCTGAGGTGAGTGTCGGCTCAACACCCGTGTATGTATGATGAGTACACGCTAAGATCGCACGAAAGTTCTTCGGGTGCTACGCCTCGCAACAGCAAGGCTCCTGTCACTGAAGACAACCGGGATGACATTCCCTGGCCAGTCCTTGCGAAATTGACTCCCAGTAGATTGTCAAGGACAGCTTCAACATTGATGAGCGAGTGGGAGAAGAGCCTTGCCTCCCCAGCGCACAATAGCGAAGATTCACTCTCACAAGTAATGTCCAGGGACCAGAAAGCAGATTAGTCTTTCAGAAGATGGGATCATCGCCTTGTTTCAAAGTGCAAATGTTTTTCAAAGGATGACTATGAGAAAACCGTCAGATCTTGCCACGAGACAGACCGAACGTTAGAGACGGTCAGCCATTTAGTACTGGCAACCAGCTTTCATTCACTGTATCCTCGATGCAGCACGCTGCAACCACATGACGCAATTACTCTTGCTGTATATACGTGGTCCCACGAAATCAATGTCTGCTCAAGCACGATGTGCCTACCCATCATGGCAGGGCGCAAGATCCAGTGTTAACATAGAAGGTGATGACACACTGAGCGTCACGTTTGTATTGTTTAGCGCAACTATCTACGTGAGAACTATTGACGAGGCCTCCATCCCGAGTCTCAGATATATTTGTATGGGTTCATGATGCCCTTCTGTGAACGAGTCAGCAACGGTCAACATAAATCAAAACCCCAAGAGCCATACAGGATCGTACAGATCTTTGATCTGCTTCATCAGTCTTATCATTGTCTCACTCCGGCTATATCCAATAAAAGCCTTCTTAGCAAGCCCAAGGCCATGCTCAGCACTGATACTCCCATTCCGTTGAGCGATCCACTCGTATACGAAAGGCTCCAATTTCTTCTCCACCTCTTTGTCGAATCTTCTCGTAGCAATGTTTAGATGCAGATTCGAGTCTCCCATGTGACCATATCCCACGACAGCAACGACTGGATGCTTTTCATCGTCACCTACAAGGCCCGCTGATGTAAGACGCTCCCTGGTGTCTTCGACTAGCTTGTACAGCTCTAATATTGGGATAGAGAGATCATATTTGTAAACGCCACCCCAGTGGCCCAGGCATTCCGGAATGCCTTCGCGCCATGACCAAAGCGACTTTTTCTGCGTCTCGTCTTGGGCCAGAACACCGTCGGATACAATTTCTTCGCCCATAACATGTTCAAGAAATGCCTCTAGCTTCTCGCCGTCATGCTCGGGATTCGATCCGCTGGTCTCAACCAAACAGTAAAATGGATGTTCACCTTCCAGAGGTCGCTTCTTGTCGGTCGCTCTGTGAACTAGATCTTGACTTGGTCCATCCATCAACTCGAAAGCAGAAAGTATCTCAGATAACTGGCCTTTGGCGGCACGGAATGCTTGTTGGACCTTTTCGAAGCTTTCGAGGCCAAAGAAGGCCACATTGCCTGCTTTTGACTTTTGTGGACATAATATTGAGACTCCAGTAATAATGCCAATGGTACCCTCGCCACCAATAAAGAGCTGCTTCAAGTCATAACCTGTATTATTCTTGGGAAGTCTGCTTAGATCATCCATGACAGTACCGTCGGGCAATACTGCTTCTATTCCCAGGACATTTCCATGTAGACTTCCGTATCGTAACAGTCGTAGCCCACCAGCATTGGTAGCTACATTACCTCCTATATGACACGAGCCTTTTGCGCCAAGGTCCAGTGGGAATATGTGATTCTTCTCCCCTAGAAAGTGATCGACGACCTCAAGGATACAACCTGCATCAACAACCAGGGTGCCGGAAACTTCATCAAAATCTCGAATCTTATTCATTCGGGACATGTTGATCACGATTTCGTCGTACACAGGAACGGAGCCCCCGACGAGGCCTGAGTTGCCACCTTGTGGTACAACAGCTAGCATATTGTCGTTGCAATACTTCAGCACTTTGCTGACTTCTTCCGTTGACCCAGGCTTTACAACAACTTTTGTATGTCCCTTATATTTTCGCATCCAGTCACTGTTGAAAGGTTCTAGGTCATCTGTTGCATCTTGAGAAACTCCATCAATGACCGCAGATTCAGTCCCTAAGAGGTCTTTAAAGAATTGGACATGATTTTCGGAGAGCTAGCAAAGCGATCAGTTGTCTCTCCATATGGCAATTGTGGAGTAAGCGCGCACCTCTCCAAATTTACTGTATCTTTTGAGTTCTGGATATCTGCGCCGATTCTAGTCAGACCTACCGCGAACAGCTTCAGCGACGACGCTTACGATTCGGAGGTATATCTGATGTGTTTTTGGGGACTCGGCGCTCCTTCGGTACCGCCATCAGCGTCGGGCTGATGTGGTTCTGTAGTTGCGGAGGCCCAACGGATTTGCGCCGCTGGGCTTGACCGCAGACATATTGGGCTTGATGACCTTGGAGTAGGACTTCTTAGACATCGACTAAAGTACTGAGGTTTGATTCGTAAAGGAGGCATGGCTAAATGACAATTGAGTATTTTGCGAGGAAAGCCAAGTAGGAACTCGGAGTGGGGAATTCCGATCATTGATGCCAAGCCGCGGCAACTTCCCGCCCGAGACGGCAAAAGACGCGGCTTGCTTTCTACCTAAGGTAAAGTAGCTCAAAGAGCTTCCCATTCCGACTTTACGGCTCTTGAAATCATTCGCAACTCCTCCAGTCAATTATCAACTGCAGACTCAAGGACCACACAAGCTTCCAGAAGTTCAGTATGGCTTCAGGCTACGATAGAGCGCTGTCAGGTAAGCACAATCCCCCCCCCTTGGTATTCATGTGTATGCTAATCAACTCTCATAGTTTTCAGGTAAGATCCTACACTCTCAACAGCACATAAAGCGGCAAGCTCACACATTCATAACCTAGTCCGGACGGTCATGTATTTCAGGTCGAATATGCGTTGGAAGCTGTCAAAAGAGGTCAGTCTGGTGACATTATATGGAATATTAGGCAATATTTTGATGGTGGTCAGGAACTTGTGCTGTCGGTGTCAAGGGCAAAGACATCGTGGTGCTGGGGTGTGAGAAACGATCGGCGATGAAACTACAAGACACTCGTATCACTCCCTCGAAAATCGGTCTTGTCGACACGCACGTCTGTCTCGCTTTCGCCGGCCTCAACGCCGACGCACGCATACTGGTAGATAAGGCTCGATTGGAGGCACAGTCGCATCGCTTGACCGTCGAGGACCCTGTCACGATCGAATACATTACGAAATACATGGCGGGAGTACAACAGCGATATACACAGAGCGGAGGTGTGAGGCCATTTGGCATTAGCACTCTGATTGTTGGCTTCGACAAGGGCGACAAAACACCCCGGTTGTATCAGACCGAGCCTTCGGGAATCTACTCAGCATGGTATGGAACTCATGTTGCCCAACTTGCGTACGAGGCTAACGCCGTTACAGGAAAGCCAACGCGATAGGGAGATCCAGCAAGACAGTCCGAGAGTTCCTGGAGCGAAATCACAAGGATGAAATGGTTCGAGAAGACACGATCAAGTTGACCGTGAAATCATTATTGGAAGTCGTTCAAACAGGGGCAAAAAATATCGAGATCGCTATCATGGCTCCCGGCAAGACCATAGAGATGTTGCCTGTGGAAGACATCGAGTCGTACGTGAAGAGCATAGAGGTCGAGAAGCAAGAGGAGGCAGCGAAGAAGAAGAGTGGACGGACGCCTGGTACGGGCTCGGCGGCAATACTGACTAGGAGCGATGCTGGTGCTTCAGGTAGCTAGTCTTCATGGCCTCTATGGGTTAATCTCGATAGCAGGCGACTGCATCTTCAAACAGGGTTTAAAAGTGACCCAATTGAAAGTGATCCAAAATCGTGCCCATTCGAATGCGTTCGGAATGGTCTGTTTCAATGGGCTGATAGCATAGTGCACGTGTCCCCGAGTGTTGCAGCATATACGGGGTACTCTCCATCTTTGTGGGAGGAGTAGATCTATTGTTGTCGGGCTTGTCCCTGTTCACATTCAATCTACGAGCCGCCCGAATAGGTAAACGTTAGTTTTTCCCTTGGTGCGCTCGATTGGACTTTTCCCGAATCTCTTGTCTGTACACATGTATTGATGGAATGTTGCTATGATCAATCTTCGACCTTGTCCATGCTGCTCATTCAAGTTTATACCTTAGAAGTACGCTGTTTTCTCCATTTGTTGCCATGAGACAGTAAAGGCAGCATTCGATACATTACCCAAGCAGCGCCGTGCATTGCTCCAACGCTAAGTGGCCATGCCACCACAACGAAACAGCAAACCCACCTCAATCATAATTCCGCCTTTTCGATATCCCTCTCAGGGTCCATCCGCTTAGCCTCCAAGGCCGCTTTTCCCGCATGATCACCCTTCGTGTCCGTCCTCGCAGCTTTAATTCCCTCCGGCTGCAGCGACGGCTCTCCCTTCTCCCGATCCGCTCGCTCATCCTCATCGATATCTTTCTGCGTCTCCTCTGCATGCTCGTGTGCATTTTCGGGCCTTGACGTCAACTTCTCCATTGTCTCCGCAGCTTCCCTTGCGAACTTGCACTTCTTCCTGATAGTCGACCCATATTTGTAGAACAAGAATGGAAATGGCACGCACGCCAATGCAAGGAAAGCTGGGATGGAGCTGGCCCAATGGATGCCGAGCCCGTCGTACATGTATGTTGTGAAGAGGGGGAAGACTGCACCGAATGTACTTCGCAACACGGAGTTTGCTGCGAGCACGCTCGCGGCGTAGATGGTATAGGCGTCTATGAGGTGATTCATAATGGATAGGAAGACTAGCACCATGCCGAAGCCGAACGGTGCTGTGAAGATGATGCTGACGATGAAGTGAATGCTGGGATAGTTCGTCCAGGCGAAGATGAAAAATCCAATGGGTAGGAAGATACTGCCAACCAATGCGGGTGGCAGTCTCGCCTCTGGTGCTGCGCCGATCTCGCCCTTCGCTTTGGCTTGGGCTTCGGCGCGCAAGTGACGGTTGTTGTCCGGGATAGTGTAAATGACAACTGCCATCATGCCGACTGCGACGCCGAGCAAGGCCAGACCGCCAATGCCTTCGCTCCAGCCACGCTCTTGTTGATATACGATTGGGAAGGCTGCGAACATCATGTACAGCGTCACAATTGGTTCCTTGATCAGAAGAATCCACGGCCGCGAAAGGGCGATTTTGAACGATTGACCGAGCGATTGCCTGCCTCTGTCTACTTCAATCTTTGACTTGTAAACCTTTTCCGTCTGTTTGCTCAGTGCGGCTGCACGTTCTTTGAGAAGCACTGGAGCGTATATTACTGGGATAGTGAGGGATCCGATTATTCAGAGGAGCCTAGTGAAGATTGCCATGAGGCCCTCTACCCAGCGCCAGCCTTCTGTCTTCCCAAGGAAGCCTCCGACGATCGGACCTAGCGTTGGTCCCATGAACGGCGCAGCGGCGAAGGCAGACATGGCGAGACCACGCTGCGAGGCTGGGAACATGTCTGCTATGATCCCTCCTGCATTCGTAAGAGGCGAGGAACCGAAGGCGCCGGCGAAGAAGCAGAGGATTATCAGGGTTTGAATGTTTTGAGCACCTGCCGCTCCAGCACTGAAAGGCCGTGAGGACGCCGTAAGTTCCAAAGAAGAGGATCTGGCGACCATAAAGCTCTGATAGAGGAGCCCATAACAGCGGCCCAATTGCGAACTATAGAGCGGTCAGATGAAATCCACCGAGGATACCATCAGTAACACTTACGGCCAGCACAAAGAGCGAAACCCCTAAAACCACAAGCTCACCGCTGGTATTGAAGTCCGTAATTATCTGATCGACACCACCGGTGTAGGCTGAAGACACAAATGCCACTGCCAAGGTCGCGAACGCAACCAAGAGTGTTGTGGCCCACTTCTTCCATTGGGGGAAGTTCATAGGATCACGGTGATCATTGGATATGAATTCCACCCGATACGGGTCTTCCTCTGTTCCAGAACCGCGGTAATGGTGGTCGACTACTTGGGGTGATACGAGGGCTTCTTTTGTTTCGAGATTGAAGTTGCGTGGACTTCGGTCAGGGTATTGGAGGAGGTGTCGCTACTCATGGTGTGGAGGGGCCTGCAAGGTGAGAATATCGAGGAGGAGAAGGCAACAGGGTGGTCTATATCGGAAGGCCGCAATGCAGACAGAATGGTGAGGAGACATAATGGATATATATACTGTTGAACGGATTAGCAACTATTATTATTATTATCCTCACTCCGACTCCCGGGTCGATTTTGCTAGAGTATTGTCAAGTACTAAGTGTAGTCTATCGTATTTGAACCTTGGAGCATTGAGTTGCCGGCATCACTAATGCACAATTTGTGAAAGCAGCACATTTCACATTTTCCTGCATTGTGGCGTCATCGTTCGAACTCCGATTACCCGTAGAACTACAGCGGTGAAGTTGTGCAGCACCCGGCCCTTCGTTCCATTTCCCGTAAGCTGGCACCAGAATCCTTGAGGAAAAAATCCTCGCATAGTAGAAATTTCATATGTTTGGTGTTAGATGGTCGGAAGCAGCTGGTTCGAAACGATACTGTGCTGTGCCCATCGTGCGCACGAGTCATGAGGGATCTCTGCAGGGGTCGCGCATGGCGTGCGTCGCGCGGCTCCCGATCGAAACCTGGTTTGTGTGGCTCGTGCGCGCTTCCATAGGACTGTGAACTCTCGCGATCCTTTTATTCGTCTTACATAAAGTAGATGCTGCCCCAATGATTTGCATCATCGTATTTTGCATCTATTGCGCTTCGGCCGGAGCCTTCGCTGATATAACGTTCGTGTCTCGAAGCTAAAACTCTACATTCTAGCACAAATTTTCTGCCTTCGAGAATCCTGCCTTGTGCAACTTGGTGGAGCACTGATCGTGTCGAGGTTCTGTCTTGGCACGCTTCCAAGTCTTGCAAAGCGACAACTGGAACTTCTTGGTGTTCAATCATGTGCCAAATGGTCTACCTAATGCACCGGCTTTTCATGTTGGGGTAGCCCTAGGGAGGCTTTGCTAGAGAACGACAATTTGTGGTCGATTCGCGGACAGCGTTGCTCACTAGAGCTCATGTCACGATCAAATCTCTTGCCTCTCCCGGACCATTGTATGCCACTCCTCTCAGATTTCATTCTGGTTTATCTGGTTGCGTATTTCCGCCGCTGTCAGTGGCTCGAGAGAGTATTCGTTTGTTTTGGCCCTTCCCAAGCTTGATTGTAGCCCTCCACAACGCCCAAGCCCATTTGGAGTGCCCTTCACGCTCCATCAAAATCTCTGCTTCTTTCCACGTCTTTCCATCATCTGTCGAGACTTGGACACGGACCACTGGGCCTTGGCTGCCTTGCGGTAGTGCATAGCCTTTCACCTCGGTCGTTCCTGAAGAAGAAAGCTTCACTGTTTCCCCATTTTGAGGGACCGCAATGACTGAGTTCACCGGCATCTCTTGAAGCGCGGGGGTGATATCCCAATATTTTGAGGCGGCGTCCTTGTCTGTCGCCTCGGGAGGCAGTATCTTGTAATCGTATCGCTGGTACAAATTTGTTGACTCCTTCGGATTGGACAGTGATTCGATCAAGCCACTTCACCGATCGACAGCCAGAAACCCCTGGGACTATTATTCTGACAGGATAGCCATGGTTCACTGGAAGCGGTTTGCCGTTCATCTGGTTGTTGTAAGTACGCCTACGGGCAACAAGGCATGGGGGTCCAAACATACCTCCAGTGCGACCAAAACGTCTGCATCATCCTTCATTGCTTTCTCCAAACCGATACTGCCTCCGTACCATGATTCCGATTGGATTTCCGTTTGATAGCAAGCGAAAGCGACGTGATTTTCTTTGATGTTTTTGACACTGACGCCAGCCTCATCAAGGACATCTCTAAGCTTCGGACCTCTCCATGTGGCATTCAAAACGGCTCCGTCGAACCAATCGAGCTGGCACAGAATAGTAAGTGTATCTCCTTGCGCGAAATGGGCAATTGCGAAGTATGCCACCAGCAAAACCATCCTCAATATGCGTGGAAACTAAAGCACCGCAGCTCGATCAAGCTGCAAAGCGCGCGGAAGCATAAAGCCACCCCATTGACTTCCTTGAGCAATGTACGCATTGTATGGCGGCGGTTACCAGCACATTGGAGAGCGCTGACAATCTCATGTTGGGTGAAACGGGTCTTTAGATCATTGATCGACAGCTCAAGGGAGTTACGGACTTGGCCATCAACCTTTACGGTATGCGTCTTCCCGTTTATATGAGGGATAGGGCCATGATTACGGTCGTAACCATCTCGGTGAGTGATGAAGCTATAGTATGTGAGTACTTTGAAACGCACAGAAACTAATATAGTGCTCACCTATCGACCAAGTCACGAGGACTTGGTTCTCTGTTCAAAGGCTTTTCTACGGAGTATTCAAGTTTCATGTCTGAGCGTTTCACTTCAGAATACCCTCAGCTAAGAGATGCCGGGCTAAGAAGGGTTTCATTCTCAAGAGCAAAGTTTAATTTTCCTGACGAGATCATCGCGCATGATTGAGGGGCCCGAGGATAAAGTCTGGTATCTAATCTCTTGGCAGAGCTCGAATTGTTCCGGATCAATTACTCCTGCCATACTCCGCATCTACAAAAGCTGACGAGCTCAAGAGGTTGTTACGAAGTAGGACACTAAGTCCTGGTGGATCCAAATTTCTCTCGGCCACAATTCCTTATGCCGGGATTCAATTTAATCCTCTTAAAACGCTGTTACGTCCGACAAAGAGCAAAGGACGAGGAAGTATTTTGAGTAACTCTCTCTGTCCGAGTTAGATTGAGGCAATTTTCGGTATTATCTCTCCTCTCGTATTCAAAGAATGTTTCACTGATGTCGGTGGATGGGGTGGTGCGGAGAAGAAGAAGTAGCTAAACATAGAGATAGAGTACCATGGCTTGCATGGCTTGCACGATAGAGCCCCCAATTAAGGTGAACGGCAGCAGCGGCACGGGCCAAGGTCTCGGCCGGGCTGTGGCGTCGCGTCATAGCCTTAGACAAGTTGAACCAATTTAGTGGATATTGAAGAAGGACGAAACCAATGCGCAGTATGGCTTTCGCTACAGAAAGTCTGTCCCCAACAGGACTCACATTTATCTCATCTCTGCAGACGATCTCACCAGACCGAGCACTAAATCCAGCAGCAACACAGCATCACCTGGCCGGCTGAATCGAGACATTGCATACGTCTTGAGTCTATCCAATGCCGTTCCAGGAGCCCAACCTCCCAATTTTGGGAAATCTTCCCCTGACCCAGAACCACAACGGCCACGCTGAAGAGCCAGTCCAGCAAGTTGAGTATGGTGGAAGCTCGGACGATAGCAGCCTAGACAAGATGCCCGCTCAGTCGAAGCGGAAACGGCTTTCAGGTCTCACAAGCAGGACGAAAGCGAAAACCAAAAAGCTTCTTAAGATAAAAAGCGCCGATGGTAACGCTTCTGAGCCTGAAGAGGATGGGGTACTGGAGGAACTTGAGCACAATCCTGCATTCGCTACATCCAAGCTAGAAAAACGGAAGAGATTCAAACCAGGAAAGAAGGCAGGAAGAGCATTGGACACTGTTCAGGCCCTAGGAAAAGCTGTTATTCACCCCAAAAACGGTATAAAGAGGGGTGCTACAAGGACAACTGCGGGTCAGCTCTCCAAAGTCGATCGCCCATATCTCTCGCGCAAGGCCGACCTTGACTTCCTGGAAGCGCATGACAATCTTCAACGAGCCGAATGTGGTGCCTCGTCGAGACAAGGAACGTCTGATGAAGAGCGGGACGAGCTTGACGGTATTGTCGATAGTCATCGAGATAAGATCAATGAAATGGAAGCGCATCGGGAAAGTCTCAAAGCAGCTTGGGTCACAAGTCGACATGTGCGAAGAGTCCGAGTAGTGCCAAAAAGGCATATTAACTTTCCAGACAACGAGTACTTTATAGAAAGAAATGATCGAGGAGAGATCGTACGCTACGACTGGCTCTATTGGCTTGGCTACGTATGTCACAACCTAGCGAGTAGAGCTCGATAGGGCACTGATGCGTCTTATAGAACCTCATCTACTACACCCAGGATTTTAGCGCTCAATACATCGACGATTTTGACGAGCTCCCCTTCGACGTTGACAGCACCAGACATTATGTTGAGCGACTTGTTATCGCTAGCGCTCCCTGGCAATCATGGGCTATGGATGTGCGCGCAGTCTACCGATGGGAGAAGCCTCTAGTTACTACCAAATGGTTTGCTATTTATATCTTTGGTTGGTACAGTGATCATATGGTGGGATTTTTGGTAGACGGCTCAACCCCTCAATGCGACTGACCACTGACGGGAGTTCGCAGTACTGTTACATCATTATTATTGTGCTAAGAAGTCGATATGCTCCTGCATCCGTCGAATCACTTCGAGATTCTGTGGCAAAAGCCTTGGACAGCAGAAGCACAGCTTCGAAGTTTCGTGAGCTGATAGACAAGCATGGACGTAATGACTGGCTAGAACCGGTGATGGAGCACCTGGGTCCCTTTATCCAACTTCAACTGAATGACATGGCAAACATGCTTGAGGTCTTCTCGAAGTGAGTACATCTGTATTCGCTAATCACTAGGTACAAGATGGCACTCATACGTGAAGCAGTTTCTATCACTGGAAATACCCTCGGAAAACGACTGCAACACTCATATTCTTCGCAACATGTTTGATGGTGACTCTCCTCGCAGACATGGATTTCTGTATGCATATCTTCTGGTTCATTTGCGGTGGAGCCTTCTTCCTCTGTTGGCCCATTTCGAGCATGTACCCCAAGTATCGGTACTTGGTTAGCCCTTTCAAATGGGTTTTATGGGATATACCTACAGACGGTAAGCTCCCAGCGCCCCTAGGATTCTTCGGTGCTGACGGTGCCCATCTAGCCGAATGGTCGTTCCAATATCTCAGACGCCAAGCCCAGATCACACGTGAGCAACTGATCAAACAACGGGTCGAAGAAGGCCACTACCGTGAGCTCGCAAACCCAGCCATCGACGGATACAGCGGTCAGATGACGACAGTGCCTAAGATCAGAGTCGAGAATGGCCAATCAGAAGACGAGGAGGCAGACGAAGATGATGATGGCTGGTACAGCGCCAGTTCAACCACCAGCGTCCTCGAAGCCAGCGATATCCGCTCTTTCCGAGCGCAATACTCTGGCAATCTTGGTCGACTTATAGTTTTCTCGAAAGGCATCCGCTTCGTTCGAAGTCTGCCACCAAAGAAAGAAACGTGGCGCTGTGATTACCTTGAATTGGCTGAGATGAGAAAGGTGGAGGGATCGACTGTGTCGAAACTTACCTCGGGGTCTCCAGATCAGCTTGAGATCAAGTGTATTGATGGGAGCAAGTTGCATTTTGACGGGATGAAGGAGAGGGACGAAGCATTTAATACGATTATAGCGTTCTCGAGCCTTCAGTGGCAGAATTTGCAGATTATCAGCAACAGCAAAGCCCAGGCTTGAGATCGCTGTGAGGGTGGACTCACCAGAGTGGGCTCTTTTCGGGCGTCTTGTATGTGCACCAAGCGCAGTGGTAATGCGAGAGGGATCTTTGGATCATCGTTTGGAGCCTTTGGACGTTGCATGAAGCGTGGGAGTCGTGACTGCTGAATTTTCTGTTTCATCTCTAAGCAACGATACCCACAAGCGATTCAAATTGGTCAATGGCAAGTAAAGTATATATATAGTGTTAGCGCCTACATTTAGCATAGTACATTCCAGCATATCCAGGTACTTCGCCGAACTTTCTTTCATTTGGTTGCGCAACGATAGGACCAGAAGCAATGAAACCGTGGAAGTATTCAGGCTGAAGAAGTGCTGGGTATCTCTATAAGGTACATGATGCTATTCCTAAATCTTCTACTGACACCGACCGTCCTTCGAGGGAGCACGTAAAAACCACGGTTTTCCGGTAGTAAACATGGCGTCTCCAGATCTTTTGCTTTCATACGCCTTATTGCCAACGCCGCATCAACGCGTCCCTTCCAGTCACATTACCCCATCCACGAATCTAAATCCCGCTTCTTCTTTCTTCCCCTTGGGCTTCCAGGCCTGAAATCCTCGCTATGACTTGGCACCGCCAAGAAACCTCCAAAACCATTCCCCACCATCACGCTCTCCCTTCCCTGTTTCCTCCACTGCGGACTCGACGAACTCTCACGGTACAGACTCTCCGGCCCTACAGGCGTTACGCTGCCTCTACGATCATTTGCATTAGGAGGCGTGACGATGGTCAAATCCCATTCCAATTCGCTGATACTCTTGGTGTAAAGGGTGAGAGGTGGGAAACTATTGAGAAGCAATGTTGATGGTATGGCCCCGGTTCTGCTTGCTGTGTGTGCCATGAAATCCAGACGTGGGGGTGCCAGCAATAGTGTCGGGAGAGACGGTGAGAGGGCGTAGAGGTTCGAGAGGGATGGAAGGGAGCCTGAGAGGATTGAGGTGGAGAGGTACGCGTAATAGCTATCTGCGGGCGTTGGGAGACCGGGAGGTGAGCTGATTGCGTTGGAAATTTCGTAATAGAAGGTTCGCAGCGAGCGAGAGGCCAAAGGGGAAATTAAGGAGGACGGAAGGGCGCGAGATACACTCTCGGCGATTTGGAGCATGGTGAGACGGGGAGCTGCGGCAAGAACTTGATGTATGTCGGAGGGCGAAACTCCAGTATTGGTGAGGGCGATAGAGTGGAGGGTATCCCTTGCTTCTGGTTGCGAGAGCCAGGTAACAAGCCCGTGGGCAGAGATGTTGGGGATGTCTTGCAGAGTAAGTTTTGATATCGGTGGGAACGATCCAATGACAGGGTCTGGCATGAAGGTACTGTCATCGAGCAGCTGAAGATCTACCAGCCTGACCTCACGCAGAGACGCAAGAGAAATAGTAACCTCTATTAAAGTCGTCGGTTCAATTGCGAGGTGTAACAATTCGAGCGTCTCTAGATGTCTCCATTGCCTCCATTGCCCCAGCTTTTGAAAGCTGCCTTCGGCCCCACTCATGTACTTCATTTGCCTGATATCTGCACACTGTTGGACTTCTTGTTTCAGTGTATTCGAAGAGGGATCGTCGCTGTATACTCCATCAGGTAGATCGACATAGCGAAGGTTTCGTAGCACAGAGACCGTTCGAGCCAGATCTGGCATACAGCCTTCTCTTGTCATATACGGAATCTTGAGGTATTGGACTCGGCTCGCTAAAAATCCGTTCTCTCGGACAGTCCGGGAGAAGAGCTGCAGGCGTTTCTGCGGAGGATCTTTGTAGTCCCCATTGCGACCAATGAAGGAGGGGCGTCTACGTTTTAGAGCTAGCTCTGCTTCGCGTTCGCAGTAGTGAACGGCGTCTATCCGTACATTACGGTATCTGTGGAAATAGTCAGTCAACCCAAACCGGCCTGAGAGCGCAAGGTCGCATGAGGGACTTACAGAAGATTCTCAGCTGCTGCAGACCATTGCCGATTGACCAAGGCGCATTGCGAGAGATCTCTCATATCACATAGCATGCAGCCTCCGTCGACCATGGAGTCCTCGCAGGACTCATAAGTGTCATCTCTGGCATGTGGGCAAACCCAACTTAGGAGCTCCTCCAGCAATGCTGCGGTGAAGTGGGCGGTTGGATTCGGGCTTTTCCAGCCAGGCGTTGATTCTTTCACGGTCGCATAATGAGGGAAGGTTTTGTTATCGTGGGCGCTCTTCAGCCGTGATCGTGATCGGATGTGCTTGAGAAAACCCATGTTCAAGACAAGGTCCTGAGGGGAAGAAAAGCTGTTTGTTTCGGAGTCTACCCCACCTAAAGCTACCTGGGCCGCGCCTAAAGTTTCAGCCTCAGGGGTAAAGCACTCGCTTCAAACTTTGAAGAGCTTCCAAACCTCAGAACTTTCGAGCCTTAAATAATGCTTTCCGTAGAAGAGGATTTGATTAGCATGCGAAATTGTTAAGAGAGATATTGCTAAAATTGTATGGGATCTAAGACTTTCCGCAAACGTATCAGATTGGTCTTGGTTTGACAAGAACAGAAACAAAGGCTGCATCCGTTCGTTCCCCGAGTCATGCATAAGTAGTTGTATCACATTCAATTGGCCCTCTATTTGTTGCCATTCTTTCTTCAAAAAATATCCAATTCGAAAATTGGCCATTGTCTCAGCGTCTGCATGATACCGATGGCCGCGAAAGCCTTCTATTATTAGTGTTATATTTCTTTATCCTGAAGCAGACCAAGAAAGAGGATAAACGTAGTCATGTCTCACTCGCTTCCATGAAAAACAAGACTTTCGGGGTTGAGAAAAGCATTATCCTGTGTCTCGCTGGAAGATAATCATTGATCTGCATGGTTAATGAAGGGAAGCCCTAGGTATTTTTGATATTTGCAAATTGAGTCGGCACGGTCGGGCCAGTCTCCTTTCGGGTCCTGCTTGCAAAGCTCTCGAATCATCACCTGATGTTTAACACAACTAACACTACCGCTTCGAACAATTCTATGGCGATGCGGCTGAGTATCGGGCTAGCAGCTACTTTCGTTGCTCAATTCAGGGTGGTCGTTTGAAGGTATCCCCGCCTGACGTGCTACAGGTCAGAGAGATGATTGGGGGCTGTGAGACACGTAGCTCTGGTGTGGAGGGATCTTAGATGTTTGCGCCGTGACACCCGCAGACAGGCAAGGCTGAATGGGTGCTAGAGAGAATGGTGTCGAGGGATAGGTCGGTTAGAGCAAGGATTCATCTAGGTCCTCAAATATAGAGGCATGAACGGGGATGGATAGGTTAATAGCAACGAATGCTAAGACCCCCATGCGACTTATACTTGAGGAACTCAAGAGTGACAGGTGGTGGCGCAAAGGACCAACTCTAGATTCTAGCCGTGAATGTTCTCGCCAAGCGGCTGAGAACGCCACCACTCTTCAGCACCATGGAGCGCATCGAATCAGGCTGTCCCTCCTACGGCACCATGCGTTTTCTGCTTCAGCTCGGCAACGCACCTGCACCCCCTGCAGCACTTTCGAGACCAAGTTTGATATGTGCAGGAAATACTAATGCGGTACACGCTGGCTCATGCAGAGGACCTGCAATCACGATTATAGTCCTAAACCTACGTTTTAGCGCTTCAGCCTGATGGTGTTTGATGATATCCTCAAGCTATAATCATGCGTGTTCGCTCTTGGTTTTGCTCCTCCAATTCCTCTCGTATTGCGCTTTCGTACAGCCGGCATTCATCGCTCTCAGTACAATCTGTCTAAAGGCGCAAAGAAAAATTCTTACCGTCATGTCTTCGAACTCATCTAATTCAACTTCAGCCTTATCTGGTCAATTCGCTGGCCAATTCGCTGGCCGCAGGTAACAAAGTCCTTTCAAATGGGAGCCATTTCACAAGCCCGCTTTTCGTTGCACCAACCGCCGTCTCAGCCATAGGCGCCGCAGCTTTCTTCGTCCTCGTGTGCGCGTCATGGTTCAAGAAAGCCGACATCAAGGGGAGTCTAAAGGCTTTTGCAGCACTGATGACATTACCCCTTGTGATACTGACGTTGGTCACCCTTTCGATGTTTTCGTGTGTTGTTATGCAGCCAATCCTTCCTCACGAGATGGCTCGGCTAGTGTATTTCCCCGAAAATTGGCAGACATGATCTATCATGAATTCGAGCCTTCAGTCTCCGAAGCCTACCTCATCCTACCGGCATTGAAGCCTATCCTGAAGAACGCTGCAGATATCGCTTTGATAGTGACGGTCTACCGGATCATCAAGATTCGTAACCGCTGGATCACGGGTGACGAGAAGGCTATCCAAGGGGGCAGCGATTCCACAACGTCGTCAAGTTCTATCTTGACTCCAGTCGGCATAGCGGACGCGGCTATCTACATCTATGCCGAAGTTGTATGCTTCACCCAAACAGAGCTTATCAAAACCAGCAACGGCCACCTCAGTTCAAAAATGGTGACGGTTGCGGCTTGCTATTGATGGGTGTATTTTACTAGTAGCGATTGAAATGGTTGGCTGTGCAATCTTTATTGTCTGGAAGGCGAAGCAACAGCAGCTGCAGAGTAGTGTAAGTTGGTTGTCCAGGAGAAGAGAATACATCATGGTGCAGACCAGAAGGAGAAAGCAACAAGTCTACCTTGTCTTGCTTTTCTCGTTATCCGCTCCGCAAATGAGCTGGCACTCGCAATCATCTGCGAATTCAATTCCAATGTCGAACAACAGGTTGGTCAGGTCGTCGAGAGCGCGCTCTGGAGCTTCCCTTCTGTTTTCATCTTCACAGGACTGGTGTTCATCTAATATCGGAAGGACGGTTTAGTAATGGAGATCGGCAGTGATGGCGGATTGCTGTCGCCTCAGGATAAACGAATGAAGGAGCGGACTGTTCACGCAGTATGATACTGCGAAGAGCCGTCAATAAATGGTTGAGAATGACGAGGTTGAGTTGATTTTCTTTTGTTAAGCTTTGATCCATCAATCTCTGTTCGAGGCAACAAATTCCATGCCATTTGACACCATGTTTTGTGACAGCCAGGTACCGGGCTCACGGTAATAGAGAATGATGAGGCTCGGGTTGCCGATGATGAGAACCGTACCGAACTAGTCAACACTAAGCCATTTTCTTTCATCCAGGGAGCGTCAAATATCTGTATACCTTAGGATTCAGAGGCTAGCCCCTTGCTACATAAAATGCAAACAATCTCAGACGTATCGAAAACGACAAATTTCCGTAGATAGAAGTGACTATTCTCCAAAATGGATCTTCTTTCCAACGATCATAATGCTGTGACTGTGACATTGTGCTCGACAATGTCTTGTTAGTCACGCAGGTACCGAAGAGGCTATCAGATGGGGGCTGCACCAAGGGAACTCGTCATGTTTGCGGATAGCTGCAACAGTGTGCATGATCCTCGAGCTTCGTAGCATCACAGTTAGAGAATCTTATATTGCCCATAGAAATGCGTAGAATGCGTAATAAGACGAGCAGAAGTCTATCGCAAACATGACACGCTGTTGCCAAAGGTCCCTTGAGAAGAAGCATATCGAAAAAATGCAGTCCGCAAAACCGTAGAAGTTATCTCATACTGTTCTAGATGGGATTCACAGGATGTTGGTGATTTCGTTTGAAACGCGAGCGCTTGGCGCGGCCTCCATGACAAATTTATTGGCGAGGGAAAAACATCACCCGTTCATTTCATTGCCGACCATCATCCCAATCCTTTACATACTAGACACACTTCTTCTTCAATATTCCTACAGTCCTTACTCCAGTCGCTCCTTCAATATCCACACAGAAGTCCGGGTCTCTGCTCGCCGGTTCGGCAGAAGTTCTAACCCTCCAAATATTGACTCCTCAGCTATCGTCCCTTAGGTCACACAAGTCCACGACTCCATCAAGGCTTACCAAGCTCTGCTGGTTCAGGCTGCCACGACCAATAATTATCCCACGAAGCACTTCGAAAGCCGCATCGTCGACATGTCAATAAACCAAGCCCCGAAGGCGGACATTGACCGTTACTTGGTTATTCATGTGGCTACAACATGTGATGAGCATGGGGTATATGTGACAAAGGACTCGGCCGAGGTCATCGAGATCGGATGGTTGCTACTGGATGCGAAGAACTGCGAGGAGGTATGCTGATGTAAACACCGTGCGCCTGGAAGTAAAGCTTATTGAACATTTGCAGATCCACCGAGAGAGCGTCTTGGTGAAGCCTGTCAATACCCCAATCACTCCACTATGCAGTAAGCATCATTCAGGACACTCCAAGAGGTGGCCTATATCTGCATTGCGGCTGACTTGTCCCTAGCGAGCTTGACCACCCTCACGTGGGAACACGTTCGTACTGCTGGAACTTTCCGCGATGCAATTAACCGCTTCGATAGCTTTGCTCAAGAGCACCTCATACCAAAGAATTCCGAGTTCGCCTTCGTCACTCTCGATTCATGGGACTTGCGCGTACAGCTTCCCCGGGAGGCGCGAGACAAGGCGGTCGTGCTCCCACCATACCTACAACACTCTCGTACCTTTGATCTACGAACCGAATACCAGCGCTGGCAACAACATCACCCAGAGTCTTTGCCTTTTGGGCCGAGCTCTCTGGCAAACATTTGTGCTGCGTTGGAGGTGGAGCCTGTCCAGTCGTCTGCACCTATCAAGCACAACCTACCATTTCATCTCCAGGCACTGGCGCCAGCTTCCCCGCGCCGGGCCATGGAAGAGGCTGTGACGTTAGCTAGAGTGCTCCGGGGTCTGATTCGAAAGTCTCAGCCGCCTCATGAGCACCCTGACGTGCTAAGTCGACCCATGGATGCGAGGGCAGATGTTCGCGCCTTTCTGTCGGAGCGAAGCAAAGTACTACATATGAGCGGTCTACCGCATGACACAACCCAATCCGAGCTTGAGAGTTGGTTCACCCAATTTGGTGGCCGTCCTATTGCCTTTTGGACTCTTCGTACTCCTGATCAGCACAAGCCGACAGGATCTGGATTTGCTGTCTTTTCTTCTCACGAAGAGGTATGTGCCCTTTCTATTATACATGTGTTGTTTTGCGCCTCGACGCAAGAAACACCCAGACTCGATTTCCGCGCTTGATTGCACATTCTAACATACTACAGGCTGCAGAGAGTCTATGCATGAACGGGCGCGCTCTCAACGAAAAGGCTATTGAGGTGTCGCCATCATCAAGCCGTGTGCTTGACCGTGCCGCCGAGATCTTGACACCCTTTCCTCCAAGCAAGAACCGTCCTCGACCAGGAGATTGGACATGCCCATCCTGTGGATTCTCCAACTTCCAGCGACGTACCGCATGTTTCCGTTGCTCCTTCCCTGCTGCTGGACCAGGCGGTGATCCGATGGGCTTAACCAATTACGGCTACGGGCCTCCGCACATGATGCCTCATCATCATATGGGACACCATGGTGGACACGGAATGGGTGGACATGGAGGACGTGGTGGTGGCGGAGGCATGGTGCCTTTCCGTGCTGGTGACTGGAAATGCGGCTCTGAAGGGTGCGGCTACCATAACTTTGCCAAGAACGTCAGCTGTCTTCGTTGTGGCGCGAGTCGTGCTGGAGCCGCCGTTGTAGCGGACTCTGCCTTCCCATCCCCGCTTGAGCCACCTTCAGGCTATGGTATGGGTCCTCCATCTATGGCAGGCACCCCTGGGCCGGGTCCTTTCGCCGGAGCCTCGGGTGGATTCAGTTCAGGGGGTTTCGGAGGTCAGCAATATGGTGGACCACCTAGTCAATACGCTCTACCTTCCGGGCTCGGCGCGCCAACTGGTGCTTACCCTCCCATGGGTAGCGGGTATGGCCAAGGTCATTCCGGCGGACCTTTCGATAGCAGGGCTGCTGAAGCTGCTTTCTCGTCTGCTGGTAACGGTCCGCCCTCATCTACTGGCGCACCAAATGGAGCATCAGGTTACGGCGGTTACGGCGGTGGCATGGACGGCAACTCGGACCCTTTCGCTTTCCTCTCATCAGGACTAGGAGGCCTGTCAATGAACGACGACTCAAGGAGAAATGGCGCAAATTCCAATAAATCACCTGCATGAACGAGATAATCACCCTTCTCTTAACGGACTGGGACCAGAGCTTGCTTCTACTGGGAAATGCTGGCTGCAGCATTGTAAGAATGGGAAAGGAGCAGGAGCCAATTGTATCTTTTAAGGGGGAATGGATGTTCAAAAGAAAGGAAGGGATTTCCATGCGGACGCGACTCAGGATAAAGCATGGGCAATAGATCTTTACTTGGTCAAGCATAGCGGATGGGCAGAGCGGCGGTGTTGGTGGGGAACAAAAAAAGTAGACTGGTGGGCAGGTCATATTCTTGCTTTCATTTCCTTTTCTCTTCCACTTCTTTCTTCGGATCGTCGAGAACATTTCGGATACATTCGCTTACTTTCTTCATGTCAGAGCGGTTTAAAGAGGGGGAGGCGTGTGGAAGTTGCAGATAGTGAGAGGGTCGAGATGAGTGTGATTCTCTAGCATGCTCAATCAAATAAGATCAAATGCATGCAATAATGTTGTTGCTACTGCCATTACTGCTTCCTCATTACCATGTTTCCCGCAACTCGAATGCATGCACCATCAGGCTCCTTGCCATTGTTTGTTTTCCATCCCCATGTTTCCTGCCGTTCTTCGCATGCTCGCATATTCGGTCAAACAAGTCCAACGCATGCAATCCTGGGCTTCCTACCACTCCGTGCTCATCTTTGGCGGGAAACGATCTCAACGACGCGCCCGCTTCCTCTCTTTCTGGCTCATTCTACCCTGCTGAATGGGGTAATCTGCAGCAGATCCGTGGGTCGTGGAGTAAAAACCGTATGGCGGTGTATGACCAGGATACGGTAGGTCATATGGTTGGAAGCCATGAGTGGGATCCTTCCCGAACAAATCGCGCTCTGGTGTTCCAGTATTCCTATTATCGAGGCACGTCAGCTATGATCTGGAGCGTAGAATGGCAGAATCTTCAAAAGGGTGGAGCTTACGATCGGTATCTCTCGTGAAGATCCACCAACTCGCCTGTCTCATCGTGCGTTTGATAAGCGTCGCGTGCGAACTCCCAGTGCTTTTGTTGTCCAGGTCCTGACGGATACATTAGAGGAGCTTGATCAAAACAGGTCGCTCTACCATCGGCCATTCTGAAGTTTGGTGCGTCAGTATGGGAATTTACCTCGGAAATGACGAATTAATCACTCACCGACCAGACGATCCATGCCAATTTTGAGCAGGTCCGAGCAGCTCGTCGTGCTGTCTAGGGGTATAACCCCCACTTGTAGACTTATAATAACGCTGTTGCTCCGCTGGTAGACGTCCTATTGACGCTTCAGCACGACCTGATGAGCGCCGATACTCACGTTGCGCGGCGTCAGAGTCTGCCGTTGCGCTAGAATAACTGTCGTGGAGCGAATGAGCCCGTTCGTTCGCCCATTCGTTGTCCCTACGAGAGCCGTATATCGCTGCGCGCAACTGTCGATGCTCTTGGTCTGACAATGTTCTGTGGAGAAACCAGTCTCAAACTTGCGCTTTTTGGACAGATTGGAGTTCGAATTGTACGTACGGTTTTTCATAACGCTCCGTGAAACGGTCACGGCTTGTGTACTTAGAGCCAGACATGACAAGTACAGTGCTTAGAACCTTAATTAGTGCTAGTTGAACAGGTCTGAAAGGATGGTCGTACCTGGCGTTCTAACTTGTGTTGAAGCTCGTATGGGTCAATAAGGAACCTTGGAAGAGCTAGGTACCTAATGATTTAAGATGCGTAAGAGCCAGCATAAGCCTGATAGAATTGGTCGATGATTTATGTACCTAATACATTAATTTGTGTTAGAGCTGATATGTATTTGAATGGAATGTCGGTAGAGCTGGGTACCTGGTAGATTAACGCGTGCGAGAGCTAAGATATGTTAGAGCGAGGTATGGACAGAGCTGGGTACCTGCCAGATTAATGTTTGTTGGACACAGTAAGTGCCACGAAGAGGTGTAGGAAGAGCTGAGTACCTGGTAGGTTTCATACGTTAGTAATAATATATGTTAGATGGGAAGATGGCCAGCGCTGGGTACTTGGCGATCGTGTTATTCTTGAGTACAGCTAATGGGCTATGGGAGCGTAATTATGGATCACGCAAGGGTAACACACTTTTTAGATAGGCTGGAGAGAATGTTTGTAGAAGCGTGGTTGTTGGTTTTTCGACGGTCTGTTACCGCTAGTATGAGCAAGAGAAATTTTGGGTAAGAAAGATGGTTGAAAGATGGAGGAGAAGTTGCCCATATATGCGTGCTGGCAAGTCGTACAGGATTCCCCGTTGTATCATGGAATTAGGGTGGTAGCCCAGATAGGAAGACTTGTTGCACATTTCACAGCCTGATCATGTGCCAAGCTATTTTTGTGTCCTGGATTTTAGCGCCCGTTGTACTTTTGGCAACGACCTTGAGACACCTTTCAACATACAAAAACCTATCTTGTGTGCAACAACCACCTTGCGTGCGCAAAATACAAAAACCCCACCCGATATTTCCGAAGGCCATTCACAAGAACATCACACGCCCCCAAGTGCAACCTTGCAGATATCGTAGCACCAAGGGTTAATACTACCTTTGACGTCTTACCTCTAAATCTTTACAACACTCTTTCCAACACTCACCTCTTCATATTTTCGACAATCTCCCTAAAACGTGTCTCTTGATGTTTCGAACATTTCTCCCAATCTTACCTCTCGATTCTAGCACAAACTTTGCTACCAAACACATTTCACAGCGATCAAGATGGATGGCTCTACACTCGAAATGCTGCTTCCAGAGCTCCAAGCTGCGATCCTGTCTTATTTCCCGACGCTCGACTCACTCTATTCTTCCATTAACGCCTCTCCACGCCTCTTCCAGGTATTCGCATCTCGAAAACAGCAAATTCTCTCCAACATGGCAATGCGACAATTCCACCCAGCCGTGCTCCCTGATGCACTCGCGACAGTCAAAGCATCACAGCTCGGAGACTCTCCCTCTCGCGACTCAGTCCTCGAATTCCTTGGGAGTCTCCCACAACAATACGACGTCCACACGACCGCATTACTTCCAGAACCTACGGCTGTGGCGCTGTGCCAGCTCCACGAGAACATCAGCTTTTTCGTTGCGGAGTTTGCACAGCATGCTCTAAGTATAATGACTGAGTGCAGCGACTTTTCAGCGCAGCGCGAATTTCAGGCAGTTACTGGAGCTCAAGAAACATCCAAGCCCAATCTCTCTGAGTTAGAAACTGGTCGCCTGCAACGAGCTTTCTGCCGATTTGAGGTCTACAGATATCTATTTGCTGGATGCACGACGGAGAGCGTTCCAAACATGACAGTCGCAGAGCAAGCGCACCTCTTTCTCGAGAGATTTCCAAAATGGGAAGTCGAAGAGATAGCCTGCGTTAGAGATTATCTAATGAATCGTCTGTGCGAAGTCTTCAACAGCATGGAAGACGAGTTTGTCGAGAAAGAAATTGCAGGAAACCTTCCTGTAAGGGCAGAGTCTATTTTAGGCCGCTGGGAGGAGGAAGACCGTTGGTTCTCTTCCTCTCAAAAGTTGGACCACGATTCCTACATGGAATACATGCTGTCACTAGGCCTGCCATTCCTACGCCAGGCTTTTCGAGCGACCGGCGAAGAGCGCAAGGGCATGATAATCTCGAACAGTTGCCGGGCGGGACCCCGCTTCCTTTCGAAGGCTCTTCATCAACCACAGCAGGATACTGAAGCGGATCGTCAGGACATGACTGACCATAGTGGTGGTGTTACCGTCTCCTTTGCCGAGGACCGCATGGACGAGCCTAACGAGGGATGGGTCTGGGGCCATGACTACAAGCCAGCGTTGGGTTGGGCGAGCGGTCTTCGAACGGAATTGCGACGCGTAGGCTATGTCTTCTGGGATCACAAGAGGATGAAAGAGTCTGGTGTTTTAAGCTTGAGGTGAGTTCGAGATTTCGAGACGTTGAATGAGTGAATAAGAATCCGTCAATTAATTATCAAGCAGGCCACAAGACATCCCGGAGCGTGGCCCAGATGAGACTATGAGATTCGACGAGCCTAGCGCCGAAGAACGGGTGGAGGGGCTGGCAACAAGACTTCTTTCGCCAGAAAGCAGCGATGAAGGACCTTCCTTCTCTCTATGAATACCCTAGCTTCTTGTTAGCCTCCCTTGTAGCGACATGCGCTTTTGTATGTGGCAGGGATCCACCGCGCTGTCGAGGACCCTATCCATCTCGTTCTTGTAATTGAAAGGAGCTGGGTACTGAGTACATTAGATAGAATCTTGCAAGGACTGCTTGCCTACTCAATAGAACATGAATGCAACAACAGCCGCCACCAAAAGATCCTCGTACATGGCAAAAATTCAGTCGATTGATTTAACTTACATATTACAGCTATAATTTCCTTTTCGGGGACCCTTTAGTGCAATAGCTATCAAGTGTAAACAAATGTCAGGCAAGATGCCAAACCAGGTGGCAGTATAGGGCGTCGATTCGAGCGCGGTATTGGGCGTCAAGCCCATAAGCTATCAAGTTCTCACTCCTCTGTAGGTGTTCTCTATGACTTTAGCGCTCTGAGGTGTTTCCAACATCCAGAATATCTTGACAGCTTGCAGGGTGTTGCTTTCAAATCAAATTGTTTAGAGACGCTTTCAGCCCTATGAAGTCGCGTGCAGCTTTCAGGAATGCGAAGCGACTTCCCAGCAACACAACACTACACATGCCTCCACAAACAAATCCCCGTTCTACGAGAAGTAAACAGCGCCGCTCGAAACATCGACGCAAACGCAGCAGAAGCTTTTGACCAATAAAGTGGGAGGACATATACAGCAGAGCAGCATGGCCTCACTGTTCGAGCCTGAACCTCGTTCACAGACTAAGAGTGGTAACCTAGCCAGGAGTCGTTCCAGGTACAAGGGAGTACGGCCGACTACATCCTTCACGAGTCCGCAAAAGCCACCAAGTCTCGCCACGGAGCAGATTAGCTATTCCCAGGGAAAAGCTTTGTCTATAGATCGTCGAAGAGCAAACCCGGCTCTCAGTCCCCAAATCGAATCAGTGGCAGGATTGGAGAAACAGGCTGCAAGACAGGCTGAAAAGTCACGAACGCTAGATATCCGTGATGAGAAGCAATGTCGAGATGATCAGCAAAGGGACTTTCGTGTTGCGGAAAACAAGAGTAGCGTCCCTCGTTCTAGACACGGAGAGCCCGCTTCTGGTCGAAACCATCACGCGGAAACCCCACCAAAACGGAGAGATCTGGTCCAGCAGGACAGGTCCCCCTCGAAGGTGAGCGAGGAACCAGCTGCCCGACCCTTGGCCTTGCCCAAGAAAAGCTTGACGCAACGCATTGCCGGACAAACTTCAAGGCACCACCGCACCAAGAGTAGGGAAAATGTTAAGAGGACAATATCAGCACCTGTCGCGATCGAGCCCACCCAGAGTGCTGTTGCTCCTGCCTTCGATGCGCCCATTTCCGCTGTTAATGCGGGAGAACGAAGAGTTATGGTCAAGTATGGGCAGAATGCAACATCGGTCCCTGTCATGCCATCGACAACTCCCGTGAACATCATTCATTCGGTTGCGCAACAGACATCTGAACCCGTCAATCCAAATTCCACCGTGCTCCTTGAATCATTCGGACAGCTTGGCCTTGAGCGTCCACTAAGGAGGTATGAGCATGTACGAGACGTTTTGAATTCATGGGACAATGATACGCAACATACTCTGATAATCATCCCATCCCCTACAGATGGCAAAGATGAAGATCTAGAGCTCAAGCATGTCCCAAGCTCCCAGCCTGGAAATACTTCGGTACAAATATACCATTCGCAGAAGCCGGGTAGTTGGGACAAGCGCTGGGTTACTCTACGAACGGATGGACAGGTTCTGGTAGCTAAGAAGGATGGAGGCGAGACATCTAACATCTGCCATCTATCTGATTTCGACATCTACGTTCCCACCACACGGCAGCTGGCTAAGAAGATCAAACCGCCCAGGAAGTTGTGCTTCGCTGTGAAGAGCCAACAGAAGTCTAGCATGTTTATAAGCACTGCCAACTTCGTTCACTTTTTTTCGACAAGCGACAGAGCCTTGGCTACAGCATGGTACCAAGCTGTTCAAGAATGGAGGAGCTGGTATCTCGTTAATGTGATGGGAGAGGGCATCGGAACTCCGAAAATTCCCAGTGATCAAGCCCACCCAGGCCCTGGATTCTCCTCAAAATATACCGTACAGAGTACTGGGAGCCCTGGTATTGATCCGGGCAAACGTGCCTCTGAGCCTCGACCAGCTAGTGGAACCCTTTCTCGCGCTCTGCCCGTCCGCAATCAAGCTGTAGCTCTAGTGTCCTTATCTAGGAAGCTTACCGGGGACGCAAATACAGGTGCCCCCACCACACGCAAGCATGGCCCCTCAATTAGGCAAACCCCTATGCACAGCGAGCCTGAGCCGTTTGCCACAACTAGTCTACTTGGCAGGACCTATACTCAGCGCCAGAAAGCTCAGCGTGAGTCTGGCCAAACGGGTGCAACTGACGACCCACTATCCGTGCCTGGAATCAAACCTCTCGTCGATCTGACCCCCAAATTTCAAGAGCCACCGCAGTTTGCAAAGCGAGGCAGGGGTATAAACCTCAAGAATATCCCGCCAGGAGGCCTTGTGGAAGCCGCAACTAGCCCCGAAGCTGCCATCCCCTTACCACCTACAACAACATGGCAAAGGCCTCGCACCAGTGGCGGCGGCAATGCCGCAGCTGACCTTCACCGAGCTAGAACCGTGCGTAAGGGTGCGAGTGGCAGTCCGGCATCCGAGGCAAGGCATGCATCGGTTTCACCAGATAAAGGCGCGATGGCGTTCACAGGCGGTCTGCTTGCTGGAAATTCTAGAAGTCAAGGTGGTACAGGGACAGGCAGAGGTATTATGACGGGTGATAGGCAGGCAAAGGCGCCGATGCTGGATGTAGAGGAGGATAGTCAGTATGCGGCTGGAAGTTTACTAGACCGAGTAGAAAAGCATGATGGGGTTGCACGGCCGATTATTGAGAGGGAGAAGAGGCGAGAGGTGAATGCTCCCACGGGAGAAGGTTTTTAGTTTAGTGATACCCTGAGTCGATGCACAATACATTTATATTCATCAAGGCACACGTCCGTCTCGCAGATATCACAAAGAAACATCAGGGGCTTCATGGTGTCTTCATCAAGGATTGCCTCTTGGAGTCATGTGCTGCCTTCACTCCGCTCGAAGATCTCTGCACAGTTGTATGACCAACGACTGAGACGGCCTATTGATTTTTTGACTCGCACGTTCCTATTGTCTAAACTTAGAAATAGCATGGAAATGCGGTACAAGCTTTCATATCAGGACGGTGGGAAAGCTCCTTGGCATTTTCGAGCACTCCGTCAGAAGATGCTACACAACAACGGACCAAAGACTGCATTCGAAGGCTGATGCTTCGCTATTCTGCTACATCCTCGTGCTAGTACCTAGATTTCAACATCGCGTCGAGTGGAGCCTTGACCTGCACGAGATCCTAATCCTGAATCTCACCAAAGACAGAGCCATTCTCCCCACTTGCAGAGTTCATTGCGTACGCATCAACATCCATGTCCTCAGCCTCGCTTCCTTCTGCACCTTCTTTTTCCTCGTCCTCCGTATCATCATCAAAAAGCGTTGCCCTCTCTTTTCCTTTCCCCTTCGCCTTTGCCTTTTCCTTTCCATATTCCTTCCTCTTTTCCTTCTCTTTTCCCTTCCCCACTTCCTCCTCACTATCATCGTCACTCTCATCATCTTCACTAGTCTCCCAATCTTCTTCTACCTCTGTCTCCTCCTCGTTTGGGTCCGGCGGCGCCACTGGCCTCTTGATATCCTCCCAAGTCTTCTTATTGACATACCCATATATCATCATATCCACATAGTGATTCTGCAAATTCAGCCTCCTCCTCAGCGCCTCCAACATAATCAAGCGATCAATCGGTACAAACAACTTCGTCCCAAGTCCCCACCCCTCATACTGCAACTTCCCAACCTCATGCGGTGGAACACCTAAGATACTCATATTTCGATGACGTCTTGGCTGGTAGCTGGTTCGAACAACCATTCGCAGCATGTCGAGCTGGGTCTTCAATTCCTCCCTTCTTAACACTTTAGCCAGTGTGGAGAGACTGCGTTGAGCAAGTAACATCTTCCGCAGACCGAGTTCGCCATTGCCCGTCGTAGGATGTGTGAGGCGCATGTCGAGTTTGAGAAAGAACATGGTGGCGATGAAGAGGTCTTTGCTGGCCCAGAAGTTCTCGTTGTGCATGAGCCCCACACGGCGCACATTGTCGCTAACATCGATAGTAAACCAGAGTTTTTTGATAACCAGGCTTGCACGTTTGGGTAGACGATGGCCTTCAAGGGCTAGGGAGCGTAGGATATCATCTACGACTGCTTCGCGGAAGAGAATCATTTTCAGCCAGCGAAAGCTGGGAATGAAGCGCAGTTCCTCTGGTTTAACTTTATTGATTCGTTTGGCTGGGTCGCGCATGCAGAGGGATTTGTAGCAGCGCCAGATGAATGTTTTCGAAGATTCTGGAGCTTTTACTGTTGATTGGGCGAGGATCATCGCAGTGAAGCGTTGGTTGACTAGCATGTGAAAGTCTTTGGAGATGGCGTAGAGCGAGATTAGGTCTTCGACGTCGAGACTTTTGGCGACTTCGAGAGTGAGTTCGGCGTAATTGAGGAGCTTATTGAAGACGCTGAAGCGGTTGATGTTGGTCTCGTGGGTTGGTGGACTGGGCTCTTCGGGACGATAGTAGCCAGGATGTCTTCGCTTTGGTGATGGAAGCGCGGGGACACGTGTTGGAGATGTGCTGGCTCGTCGATTGTATATTGAGCCCTTGTTTGGCGAGAGGACTATGGGTGTGATGAAGCCCGGCTGCGCTGTTTTGCTACTGCTGGGCTCAGTGCTGGGTACAGTATTTGAAGAGCCTCGATGATGCTTGGTCGGGGTCCTGAATCCGCCATCGCCAAATACGGTTGATGCTCCATAGCTACTGTCCGTGTCATTATCATTATCATCATTGTCATTGTTTGTAACGGTCACGGCCTGAGAGGACTCCGCAGCTGGGTTGAGGATGAGGCGCAGGTCCATGATGGTTCAACAAGTCATACCCAAGCTAGAGATACACACTAGTTCGTTGAACGTTTGATAACACCAAGGCGAAGCTAATGAAAGACTCACAGGTACGAAGGAAAGCATGAAGTAAGTGTGCACATGGCCAACGAGTTGCTTTCGGAAGTGCTATGATGAAGAGCGGTCGAAGTCAAGATGTGTTGTGATGTGTGAGATCGAATGGCTGGGTGAAGAGTGAAGTATTTTAGAACAATAGGCAATGTCGTTGCTTGGCGGGATTGGTAAACAAACCTGCCGCGAATTTGAAATCTGCGAACAATAGCATTGCAATTGCTGAGTTACTAGTCAATGGTCATCACGACATGACGTTGTCCCCCAATCGCATGGCCCCATGCCTCCTCTACTAGCCATAGCATGGCTATCCCAATATTTCTGCCAAGTGTGTCCAAACCTGTGCCTGTTGAAGGCAGGTTGATCAAACAACGATCCAACGCAAAACGTACATTTCACCCTTCTAACATCAGCGCCAGCACTTGGTTTTGACGTAGTGGATGAGCACTGCCAACATCCTTTGATCGGTCCTCTAGATGCGCCCGTACCCAAGAACTCCATGCTGTGGTTTGGAAACGCATCATGATTTCCCATGAAGTGCTACCGCTTGTTCACGAGATTGAGGAACTCATCTCTCGTCTTAGCGCTCGACCGCATACAGCCGAGCATACAGCTCGTCATTGTCGTAGCTGAAGTCTTCTCCACACCTCTCATCACCATGCATAAGTGGCTAGATTCCATGACAACAGCTACGCCTTGAGGTTTGAGGACTTCAGTGATTGCTAGTGCGACTTGCTTTGTTAGACGCTCTTGAACTTGCAACCGGCGGGAGAACATCTCTGCGAGCCGTGCTAGTTTTGAGAGCCCCAGTACTCGTCCTAGAGCTGGTCAGCATGGCGTCCTTAGATTTAGTGGCCCTTACTCACGGTTTGGGATGTAACCGATATGCATCTAGAAGATGTCAGTCTCAAACTCCCATTTCATAGGAGGCTGGAAAGAAACCTACCTTCCCCGTGAAAGGCACCATATGATGTTCGCACAATGAAAACACCTCTATATTCTTAACAATGACCAGCTCATCATGGTCCTCATGAAATACAGCTCCATTTACCAGGTCCCTCACGTTCTCCTCGTATCCTTTCGTAAAGAACAGCATGGCTTTCGCATACCGCTCCGGCGTCCCCCGAAGCCCTTCCCTCTCCGGGTCTTCGCCAATGCATTCCAGTATGGTAGTTATGGCTCCTTCGAGCTTGTGTAGGCGCTCTTCCGCTTGCCTTGGATTTGCTTCACGCCGCTCTCGTGTTCCGAGACCTGTTCGAGCGTTCAGCTGTGGTCCCAACTCGGACCCTGTCGCGAGACTCACTTGGCCAGCTCAAGCCGTCAAAGTCAATAGGAGGGTTTAGAGTATATGGACTGGCTGGGCGACTAAATGCCGTGGGCGCAGGATGCGGGACTTCGTCTCTGGGATCTCTGGCAGAGACGTCGAGGTTAGTGGGGCCATCTGAATCTTCATATTCGTCTTCTGGAGGATAAGATGTATGCCCATTCGTCTGCGGTAATTTTTCATAGTCGAGATCTATGGGCTGCCGTCGGTTGTTGGAAGATTTTATAGAAGCGGTGAGTCTATCACGTTCTTTTACCTTGACGGAGGTTCTTCCGAGGGGCGAACTTTGGTGACACACATGGTTTGTACCGTCCATCAAGTAAGGAGGCAGGGCCGCTTTGGGGCTTGGAGAAGAAAGTGAAGAGTCCATGTTCCAGTACAGTGAATGTGATTTTTGCGCCTGCAGAGGTGCAAATCGGCTATCGGAGGTGCGGAGTTCATAGCAGAAATCACCCCCGACTCGGCCACACCCCTGAGTCGGCCACTCTACTATAACTCCACAACCGTGGGTTTTGATATCACAATTGCGCGTATAAAGCTGTAGCGATTACTGACTACTGCAACTTTCATACCAAAGGCTTTATTCATACTGGCATGGTTCGTGAGGTACAGTAATTGACCGATTTCAGCCTAAGAGATCCCTAGAGCTAGACCCCGGAGAAAACCAAAAACTGCCGGGTACTCAGCCCTACAACGTGGCCGACACAGGGGTGTGGCCGAGTCGGAGGTGATTCCTTCTAAATGGTTTTACAGTTGGCATTGGTGTGAGTGAGGGTAAGAGGTAAGGTAATGTTGTCCCCAGACGATGGTGATGTCCTCTAATTCGAGTCCTTCTACATGTCGCTCTATAGTCTACTCTGCTACATCCTCGACCCTCCCACCTGCTCCCTCTAAAAGCCCACCAGTGACGGCGTGGAGGAGCTGGTTCGCAATTGCTGTCTTCGGTGGTAATCGCAGACCCCCTTCTTTATAATTCTCTCCTGCTTCTTCACCCAGCCCGCTCGTCCCTACTTCCAGCGCCTCCTTCACCTCAGCTAGACTGACCCACTTGGCATGCTCCAGCTCTGGATCATGTTTCAACATGATCTCTTCCCCACCTGATACGCACTGCGCTATCGCACCGATCATAAGGTTCGCGGGATAGGGCCAAGGTTGAGTAGAATGTATGATAACACGTCCAAGCTTGCAGCCACTTTCTTCCCAGACTTCTCGGCGAACAGCTTCTTCAACGCTTTCTGCAGGTTCCACAAAACCAGCGAGAGTAGAGTACCAGTGTGGAGGCCAGCGCTTTTGGCGGCCAACAAGGACGCGCTCAGAGTCAGCGGATAGGACTGCCATTATGACCGTTGGATCAGTTCTCGGGAAGCATAGGTTCGATATGCCTTTTCTTGTTATGCAATCCGGTCGTTCATGGGCGGGCGGGGTACCAGTGGTAGAGCCGATGGCAGTCTTCAGCGAAGCCATATCTTTAGGAGGACATGTCCGTTTTGTACCAGCATTGATTGACATGGTAGGTTGGCCACATCCGGCACAAAATGGGTTGCGAGCATTCCAGTCAAGGAGAGCTCGCGCCTGAGCGTATATCGCTGCTTGATCGGCTGGGAGAGACATATGCATTCGACCTTCAACGAATTGCAGACCACGAGACTTCATGTTTTCGATCAACTTTTCAGCCTCAGACCTGACGCTTCCTTTGGGGGTGACATCGAGCGCGAAGTAGGGGGAGCCGTGGTAGATGTTCCATTCAAACCCAGATCTCTTTGCTTCATCAAGGCCGAGGAACAGAAGCTGGGGAATCGTGATCGTGGAAGTGTATTCCGATTTCATCTGTACCTCACTTTTCGAATATGGGTTTTCGCCGATTAAGGGTTTCACATCGTCGAACGACGCATATCCCAGCTTCGTAGGGTCTTTCGCCAGAGGGTTGAGACTGTTGAAAAGTAGGAAGGACGTTGATGGATGTTGTAAGGCGGCTGTGAGGAAAGGATGATCTGTCCGTAGGAAAGAGACCCTATTCAAAGGTGATCCTGACTAGGTTAGCGCCTTACAGTGGCAGTCCACAAAGACAACATCAACCGGAAAAGTAGTTGGCGCTTTAAAGTACACGAGTCAGCATCTCCCCAACGATTCGGAACATGCTTCAATATATATCAGAGACGTTTGCATACACTTCCTTGCCGAATTTTCGAGAAAGCATACTGTCCTTGTCAGCGTGAGCAGGCTCTGGTAGTGCTGGCTGCGGCATTGTAAGTAAGAAACCACGATTAGAAGTTGATGCGATTGTCAAAGATTATTGTGCTTAGCAAAGTGATTCAATTATCCTCAACTCCGAACGTGGACAATGAGATCACCGAGGCTAGATTGATCAGCAATGTTTAGCCGGTTTTCTGCCGGTGCGCCAAGCATTCAGGAACGAAGCTCAATGAACAGACAGGGAGCTTGAGTATCACCCATTGGCCATGCGGCAAAGGTTCCCTTGATCACTGAACGAGGGTATCCACGTTTGGATAAGCGTCACCAAGATGTTGTTTATTCTCAAATTGTGAACGTTGACTCCCAACTTGAAATGCGCCGCTTTCCCCCTTTCGTGACGCATGCCCTTCATATGACTGCAGACGCTTCAGCTGCTTCGGGCGTTCCTCCTGATGACACAACTGGCGCTGTACTCGGCTTCTTTCCCTTCAGCGGTGGCATTTTAAAAACTGTGCTCTTTCCACCCTTCACGCCCTTCCAGCGGCCAAATGCATTTCCCTCTCCAAGTGTCCACGTCAGTGCCCCAACCCAGGGCTGAACATTCCATCCGATTTCCAACGTGATGTTGTTGCGCTCCGCTATGAGATCGCTTATATCTGTAATTTGGTACTTTGGTTTGGTGTTCTTTAGACGAATGATGCCCGGCTCCAGCTCAGGTTCCTGTTTCTTGGAAGCCGACGATCGTTTGGTCTTGCTGGTCTTTTTGGGAGGCGCGTAAAGTTCCTGGGTGTACCGCAATGGGTTGAAGGGATGCGATTGGCTGTGGGAGTTGATGATAGTGTCCCAAATCACGGCTTCAGATGGAGGAACAGCGGACGAGCCGTTAAGGGAAGGGTATGTGGCGGTGATCCAGACAAATAATTGTTTCGTGTTCCAATTGAATAGCGATGTAAAGTCTGTCAGATGTCAATTGCGACCCTGCAGCATTGCCAGCTCTAGTAAAGAGGACAAACCGGCGTCAAGGTCGAATTTTATTTGAGCGTACTCCGCTCTTTTCGTCGAGTAATAGTTCGGCCGGCCTTTGATTCTAATATGGTTGATTAGTAAAGCTAAAGCAGGCAGAGAGCCCAGCTTGGTAGCTCACACTTCGACATTGCGCAACTGGATGCTAGCGGAGGGGTCTTGAGGCGTAATGAGCACAGAGAAAGCTGTCAATATAGCGGTACAGAAGGCAACAGTAGTAAAGAAGCCGAACACATTCTGCGCCCTCACCAAAGTCGAATGCATTTTGGTTGTTAATGTGGAAAACTGGAGGGCGACACGCTGCAATAGTGGCTTCTACATGATCTTGTAATGAATCTCTGTATTTTTTAACTAGCGCGCTTGGCAAGCAATTCGCGCTCACTGTGATGAATATTTGTCTATGTAACGCGGCTTTTGTCAGGAATGGCGGAAGGAAAGCATAAGTAGACCTTCTATTGTGAGGTATCATTGATCTGAAGTTTCGCTGCGCAGATGCATAGCACTAGGTAGATACCTGCAAGCCTTTTAGCCACGTCCTTATAACGTAAACCCCTGACTCGACACCCTCGCTATGCTGTACTGTTCAACTAACCATCACTGTGGCTGCACTACAACTACTGTCGCCGTTCTCTCTCGCGGCGCCCCTGTCCTTCGAGGTGCAATACCTCGAGATGGACCAGCTCTGGATCCACCTCGTCCGCGTCCTCGACCTCTGCTATCCAAGTCTGCAGGGGGAGGAGCGGTATTGTATGACTTCGGTTGGAAAGTAGGATTGCTCTGCACCAACCCATCGTTATTTCCGCCCTGGTCTAGCTTTACATAGCCATTTCGAGTAGTCTGTTGCGCTCCTGGGCCTCTGCTACGGCTTGGAAGTCCACCCCTTCCACGAAGGCCGTTCGTTTGCGGTGAGGACTGATTGCGTATGGTTAGATTCTGTTGGGGACCGTTCTGCCTATCATTGTACCCGAGGCCGTCACGTCCTCTTGGGGTTCCACGGCCCCCGTTCATTTGACCTGCGGCAGCACCAAGAAAAGATCCTCGAAGGGGTGCTGGTGCCTGAGCAGGGACCAACTGTCCTCGGCAACCTGGTCCTAAAGGCGCACCGTATCCAGCGACGGTCAATGGCTGTGCTGGGCCCTGGGGCCGGTGGTTCATAGCAGCACGAGAGCCTGCTATCACCTGCTTGTTGGTGAGGTTGAGAACCGAGTGTATAGGCACCGTAGAACCACGGAACGGGGAACATCTGTCTTCCAATGACGTGCCACTCATGAAAGTGACGTCGAAAACCACGTCGAGAAGAGTAGTCCTTGAAGTCCGAGTCTTGCCTACCACAGTACCGCGTGTGGCAATAGGCACTCTGCCTGAATCCTGCACGTAGACAATCCGATCACCAAGTGAAAACTGCTGTTGACCCAACCGTTGCTCAGCATCCGAGGGTTTCAAAAGCGCATTTCGAGGTGCGCCGTTGATCTTCTTGTTTTGGCCTTTGCCAGGAGGATCCATTTGGAACGCATTATTGGCAGCTTGCTCGATCTTGTCAACAACGTCCGAGTCCAATTGCTCTGCTTCAAGAGGAACCTTTTGAAAGCTCTTAGACTCTACGGACTTTAACCACGCTTGTATCTCTTGAATCTTGTCCTTTGCCTCGGATGGAGGATAGAAGTCTGTGGCTTCGTAGATGTTGCCTTGTGAGTTACGTTGAATGCCAGCGATGAAGTCTGGAAACTTGATCATGTACTGCTGGATTAACTGAATGGCCTTCTCACTGTATTCCCAGCCATTTGCAGCCTTCCGTGAGTAGCCAAGCACTTTAAGCTTCTTTGACTCAAATTTCAAATTCAATCCTAGATTAACACGGTTGTCGTTGAGCATGACCTGAAACGAGGATGTTATCTTGCTGAGGACCAGAGCATTGAGTCCTAGCATCCTCGCCACTGCGAACGACGGCGTATACGGTGAATGTCGATCTGCATCCATTGCTATTTGGCGGCCGAATTCCGGAACTTTAGCTGCCACCGTGGAGACCCATACATCTGCCTTGTTGTTTGTGTGGCCAACAACTTCGAGAGGTCTCCCGTAATTGAATTCCCCTAGGAAAAATGCTCTTGATCCCACTGGAAACTCTTCTTCGACAGGTAGTGCGGCATGCTCCAAAAAGCGCGGATCTTCGTTAGCCACTTCTTCAACCACCATTTGCGAGGCATAGTCGGTCTCTATACCCTCGATATGGCTATACTCTTTGATCGTAGCTCCATCATCGGTTTTCTTTAAGCCTTTCAAGATGTCCACATGCACTAGCGACTGTACTTCTCCAATGATCATGCCTAGCCTCTTGCTATAGACGGAGTCGATGCGCTCAACCTTCTTGTGCCACATGTCAATTTCCTTCGGACCATGAGGAACGCCGATGGCTGGGCCAACGCCATCCTGAGACAAGCTATAATTGAACAATTCATCCGCGACCCGGACAACCTTCCCTTCCGATAAGAAAGGGTAGCCAACGTGGACCTTGCGACCGAGGAGCGCTTTCGCTGAATCTACTTTGGTCCGCTGATCCGTGTCAAGCATAGTGACGACCATACTCTCGTTTCTGCTGTCCTGCATGAAAACGTTAACGCCATGGAAGCCAAGACTGCCTGCCTGTGGCAAAGTCTTCAAGCTTGGGAATCCGGCTAGGGCAGATTCTCCAAGCTTCGCCCCGCGCATCAAACCAACATGGTAATCGAGCCCTTCCATCGTGGGCAGGTCGAAAATGTTTTCGACGCAGTGGCAGTACGGGATATCTGGGAAGATGCCGACCAATGAAGAGGGATACGTGAAAGCTACTTCTGGTGAGTAAGTGAATTTCAGAGATACTCCGAAATTGTTTCGGTTCTTCTCATCTTGCGATAGTAGACGATCTTTGGTTTCCATTGCAGGCAGCAGACGGCTCTCGTCGATGAATGGAATTTTCACAACTGCTTCCCATTCCATCTTTTTGCCGTTCATGTCCAGGTCAAAGTCTCGGGAATAGAAGTCGATGATAGGCGAGTTGGGGTTAGTCATCAGATCGTGGTAAGGCGTGGGTACGATGGTCTTGCTTCGGTCAGGTAAGACACCCATCAGCTGCTGATAGGGTCTGAAGGGTTGACCTAAGCGGAAGTTCATATCTGCTTTGAGCCCTTCTTTGACATCTATTGCGTATTAGCGGGCGCTTCATTCTCACAGTGCGCGATATGTACCAGATATCATGGGAGAGTAGTGGTACCCATAAAACCATGGCCAGGATGCTACTCCACGGTAGTAGTAATATAGCACCCATTGCAACCCCTGAACATAGTTCTCCGTCAATTGGCGCATCTCTTCTTCATTGTCAATGCCCCATTCGAATTTGCTCTCGTAGTACTTGTTCTTCCAACCCTGGAATTTCTCCTCATACTGCTTGTCCTTTTGCTCCTGAACCTCTTCTGCCGTAACATCTACGACTTTTGCACTATCATACCGTTTGAGTACGCGCAGCAAAGCGATCGACGCTTCCTCGTCCTCGACGTCTTCATTGTCTTCGCCACCATCGAATTTCCCGGGAAAGTCGAGTTGTAAATGCCTGTCCCCATCGCTGGTCTCGATAGTCTTCCATTGCAAATGCAAGTCCTCGGCCATCTCTTGGACGAATTTTCTATCTCTCGCGTTCAAGCTTGTAGGTAAGTCGAGCGAAGTCTTTGGATCAGATGAATCGCCAGATCGACTATTGACGTACTTCTTCACTTGCTTGTATATGTCTTTTTGCGGAGATGTCATCGTTAAAGGGCCTCTCCTCCTCGCCTTTCCTCCGTCTTTTTCCATAACGTCTACCTTGCCCATCTGTTTGCCTCTGAACCAACTTTCGTCAGCACTCTCGGACTCGAAGAAGCGATATTCTACATCAGAAAGATCCTCTAAAAGCAAAGCCAGCCGCTCCAAGTTGATAACGCCACGCTCATTGATGTATCCGCCAGCTTTTGGTAGAACAGTTCTGTACACCTTGAACATAAGCGCCAAAGCTCCCTCGTTGATATGGAGATTCGGAAGATTTGGTAGAAAGTCATTGCCCACAAAGAAAGCCATCAAAATGAAGTCGTCGATAATACGTTCCATGTCGTAAGGGAAGCCCAGGGCAGATTCGTCTTTCAATTCTTGAAACTCCAGCTCCAAATACTCCCTGACAATGCAAAGATGCATCAAGTAGAAGTTCTGGTGCTCTAATTCCTTGGATTTTTTCGAATTGGCACGACCAAAAGTCACCTCCTCTCGCAGCAAAGAAAAATGTGGGTCGTGACTGAGCAGACCCAACATGATTAAATCGGCGTCCAGGCCGTATAGACAATGTCTGATATTAGCGTCATAATCTGGCTGAGCTTTCGCAAGCCTGATGTACTCCATGATCTTGTGTTCTCCTTCTCCAGGTACCTCATGCCCTGATAGCACGATCTCGACTCCTTGCCAATCAACGTCTTCGGATACTTTCTTGCTGATAAAGTACTTGAGTTGTCTCGTCAACTTGGCCATGAATTCCGTTCCCGGAGTGATGCAATTGCTATCGAACGCGGCCTCTGTGGGCATCTCGACGCCTTCTCGTAGGGCTTTCTCTCTCGACTTCTCAGCATCCAGAGCAGTCCTGAAACGTCTCGCTCGCTGCTGGTTCATCTTGGCACGGGGAGCAACGCCATCAATCGCCATAAAGAAGAGCTTCTTGGGTTGGATTTTGCCGAATAGATGCTCTATGTAGTTGAAAATCGCAATGAACATCTTGTCCTCCGTCATCCGATAGGTAGGTGAGTCGGAGTCACTGTGCGTACTGTTGTGTATTATGCCATTCATATCGAGGTAGAGGTTGTCGAACTCAGGTATGCGATTCTCCGCAATGAGCTGGGAGATCGCTGGATACCTCTCACTCATCCACCTGAAGAATTTAGGGACACCCATAGCGACGTGACTCTGGTGCTGCGGGAAATATTGGGGTACTCTTGGAAAGGCTGGACTTAGATGTGTTCCTGAGTTGGATTTGTGTCTGGGTTGCTGTGGGAGAGGGTATAGCCTGGTCAGAATGCTATTAGTAAGTCTGCATTCACTGCCTCATCAGCCATTTGACGTGAGATGAGTGAAGCGAACAATTAGAAATAGAAGTGTAATCATGAGAGGTGATCGAAGCTTACTTCGAGACAAAGCACGACCCTACCTTTAGCGGAGTTTCCCCGCACTAGCGTGGTCGGTTCCACTGACGTGCAGCAGCCGCGGTGCGCGTTACCTAAATAAAGTGATAGTCAACATTACAACTCGTTCAGCTATCCGTTGTCAGACTACACATTGAAGATAGCATTGAGATCTCAGAGTCTTCCTGAATCCGACCATCAGATGGTTTGGTAGTGCAAACCCACCCATACCGAGAGCAACATTGGCCTCCTCCGCACGATGGAGAACGGAAGAGATCATGAACTTGGTAGTACGTTGCCCTTTCAAGGTCTGAGTGCTCACAAGCTGACCTCATCTTCCGCAGTGACCATAGAAGAGGAACGCGAAGAGGAGCAGATGCAAGAGAAGATAGTCAATGAGGAATACAAAACGTGGAAGAAGAATGCGCCTTTCCTCTACGATTTGATGCTCAGCACTGCTCTTGAATGGCCAACACTCACAACACAGTGGCTGCCAGATAAGCAAGAGTATGTTGGGTTCGGGATCAGAAGTTCTATTCTTGGCTTACATGCGAAGGGTTCCGGGCAAGGACTATGCTACGCATCGACTACTCATAGGCACGCAAACTTCCAATGAAGCTTCCAACTACCTACAAATAGCTCATGTACAGCTCCCAAAACCTGTCACGCCCGATTCCGTCGATTACGATGAAGAGCGCGAAGAGATTGGAGGGTACGGAGGCGGAGCTTCGAAGAAGACCCCGGTTATGGAGGTGAAATTTGAAATCGTACAGAAGATAGACCACAAGGGCGAGGTCAACAAAGCCAGATATCAGCCACAAAATCCCAACATAATCGCTACGATGTGTACAGATGGAAGGGTTATGATCTGGGATAGGACGAAACACCCAAGCCAGCCGACTGGGCATGTCAATCCTCAGATGGAGCTGCTAGGTCACGAGGAGGAAGGGTTCGGTCTGAGTTGGAGTCCACACCAGGCTGGTCACCTTGCAACTGGGACTCAGGATCAGACAGTCAGACTATGGTAAGGATGACGGACAGCTTAGAATGAACTATCAGCTAATTGCATAGGGATATCACTAAATTCACCTCTAGCAACAAAGCTCTCCAGGCAACTCGGGTATATACTCACCACACCGCCATCGTAAACGACGTACAATATCATCCTCTCCACGCCTCTCTCATCGGCAGTGTCTCTGACGATCTTACCCTCCAAATCCTCGATATCCGTTCTTCCTGCACAACAACCCCAGCAACGCAAGCCGTCGATGGCCATGATGATGCCATCAACGCTCTTTCCTTCAACCCAGCCTCCGAGTACGTCCTCGCCACTGGTTCAGCAGACAAATCAATAGGCATCTGGGACCTACGGAACCTCCAATCGAAACTGCACGCTCTAGTCGGCCACACCGACTCCGTCACACAACTAGCTTGGCATCCACTCGAGGAAGCCATCCTAGGAAGCTCGAGCTATGACCGACGAATCTGCTTCTGGGATCTTAGCCGCGTTGGCGAGGAACAGACGCCCGACGATGCGGAGGATGGTCCCCCTGAATTGTCAGTATTCATGTTCCCCCGTGCTACCCTATTAGGAAGCTTCAGGCTAATTGCGGATCGTCCGACTGCAGACTGTTTATGCACGGTGGCCATACGAATCGGATTTCGGATTTCAGCTGGAATCCGAATGATCCTTGGGTGCTGTGTAGCGCCGCTGAAGATAACTTGATACAGGTTTGGAAGGTGGCGAATGCGATTGTGGGGAAGGATTCGGATGATGTGCCCATTGAGGAGCTGGAGCAATGAAACTGACGCAGGATATGCGCCGTGTGAATTAGGGATCATGATCTCCGATGGCTTCGCGCCTAGGATAGTGAGCGATGTGCTTAAGGATACCAAAAATACTTTTCTTCTATGTGACTTGCCAGGGATTATTGAGGTCGGAGTACCATTGATGTAATCTGAAAGCTACCATTTCATAGATACCTCGTGTGGAATGAAACCTAAAGCATAGGCCGTAGGAGCTGAGAGCCACTTCTTCGTGAACACATTGAGTGCAATAAGACCCCATCGACCTCCCAACACCGTTCAAAACCAAGGCAGTCCGCTCCATATGCTATGCTAACTATCCACCAATTCCGATGATGCCCCAATCCAGGCCCAATACCCCCCAATCCGAGCTAAGCCTCTACGACCAGAACCAACCACTCGACTTTTTCTCTTGGCCATGACCATCCTCTTTCTTGCTTTGTGAAATCTGCGGAGAATGTTTTTGCGGTAAAGCATTCTGCGTATGCACAGTCTCAGTCTTCACCTCCCGGCCATCCGAAAATCGCTTCTTAAGCACAGTCTTCGTGTGCACAGTACCGTCCTGAAGCGTAGTGCGCTCAGTCGTAGTCAACGTGGACAAGATATTAGGCTTCTTGCCATCCGTCTCGGTTGGACTCGAATCATGTTGCAAATGCGCGAACGACCTCGCTGTCGCTTGAGCTGCAGACTGTTGCTCCCGGCCCAGGAAGCGATCGTAAAGATCCAATTCCGTGAATTCTTCCTCCTCTTCATCGTCTCTCTCGGCATTACCTTCGTGCTCGTCCTCAGCAGCGTCGCTTTCAGGCTGCCTTGTGTCCGACGGATCGCTCATTAAGAAGCGTAGATTTGGCATCTCTTTGATCTCCTCAGCGATCTTTGCGCGTAGAGCTTCCTGCCTTTCTTTGACACTCTCGTAACTCTCTCCCGTCAGCATTCCCATCATACCTCTGACCGACTCAGTGCTGCTTCCGGATGGCCGATGCGAGCTGTCGGAGGGCATTTCTTGTCCTTTCTGAGCTGCTAAGAGGTCCTCAAAAGCTTCACACCAATCGATGCCGCGATCCTGTAGCGCTTGCTGCTCCTCGAGGTTGATGGGGGAATATGGGCTGTGGAGGAGGTATGCTATTGGCAAGCTAGCGAGCTCTAGTCCGACGAAAGGGTCTCTGAAGGGTTCGCGAGCTTCGCGCCGTACGGGGGTACTAAAGGGGGCTTGAGCAGAAGAATGTGCAAATATGCTTTCCCCTGGATGTTTCCAATGGTTTCTTGGAGGCATATCCTCTTCAGCGGGTCGGAAAGGACATCTCATAGTCTCAATGTCACCTTGGATGGCTTTCTGGATCTCTTCCTGCGCGGGATCCTGACCCTCCTTGTGTGCTCTTGTATATAGATCCATGATCCTATCTGCCTCTTCAGTTTCACGATTCAAGCGATCTCGTGACTCACGAGCCTCTCGTAGCCATATCTGGTAGTCTTGCATCCGGCGGTCCGGGGAGGACGACGAGGATATTCCAAAGACGTTGTGCATGAGGTTACTTATTTGTTCGTCGGCGAAGCGTCGGAAAGCAATGAATGGATTCGAGGCATCGTCGTGGGCTCTTTGGCGGTCGTTGTCTTCGTTGGAGGACGCCATGATAGGGTTGCAGAGAGATTCTGAGAACACAGAGGTGTGTAGAAGATACGTATTTGAGGACCTATCAGGCATGTGGTGAGTGTTGAAAATGGTCAACGATGGCGGGGTCTCGAAAGCTAGACCCCTGACGGGTTTGATTGGCTACGCGCTCATCCCCTGGTCTTCTGCAACAGGTCGCGCTTCCATCATGGTAGAGTACATTGATGCACTACGAGTACTCGTAGGCGTCTACTCAACGGGTGAACGATCATTTCGGACGATAAATACTAATGATCCCAGTCCCGACGATCCCCAAAGAATTGTCCAAAACAGTAAACTTCGCTCCAACCCAATCATACGTTTCCATAAATTGTACAACGCCTTTAAGCGTGTGCGACAGCATCAACCAGGTCATCCTCATTCTGCCATGCGGTCGTATACTCATGTATAGGTTCCCAGCCCAGTACTGTACTTGAAGTCTCGGTACAGGTCCATTGCCGTTGTTGGCGACCACTGCCTCGACAGCTTCAGACTGCGCTTCAAAGCAGACGTCGAGTACATCGGCTGGTGAAAGATGTTCGCCGTATTTGGAGAAGATCATACTCGTGGTTGTTGCGTATACTCGTATCTGAAATGGATCAACGGGAAGGGTATGCCTGTGTATATCTGTTGTCAGTTGAACAGCAATTTCACTGTGGGGTAAGATCCTATTCGGGCTTTTGGCTCACAGGGATGTCGAATCCAGAGTAGAAATATTGATCAACAGGTCGGGCCCAGCTGTGCTATTAATGGGAATCGTTGGCGGGGCTGCTGTGATCAAAGAACAGATCTGGAGCAGAATGGCATAGATTGGGTTGCAGAAGGTCTTCATGATGGAGACGACCGCCCATCAAGGACTCCTCCCTAAGAAACAGAGTAAAGCAGCTGCCCTGGAAGAGGAAAAGGAACCAGGTCGATAAAATCATCCTTTCCATATCATTTCAGCATGGTAATTGATAATGCGACTTGCGGTACACAGCCTGAGCGCGTCGCTTCTCATTAGTTGAAGAGCGCATCGCCGTCAAAACTTGGCGACTATGGCCTCTAGACAGAATTTACGGCACGAGAGACGACGCAAGTGTTGCGCTATGCGTCAGAGAATTCTGTGAACAAGGACAATTGCATTTAATTTAGCCTTGTCTAGGGTTACAGAAGCAAGATAGACTCCATGGACACAACAGTATCAGCTACTTCCAAAGCTTCATCAAATCATGCATGACTCATTACTTTCATCAGTAAGTGTTCGCTCGAGTACTTCCATTTCAGAGCTGTGCTCTAGGACGATCTTCGTACCTATATCGCACCATTTGTCAGCAGAGCGCAATCGATCAAGGCGAATTGCAACTTACTGTTCCCACGCTTCTGGAAATCCTGCTGATCTCACCCAATCTCCACCATTTCTGTCTTCCACTGAATCAATTGCTGGAGAAAAGGTCAGCGAGCCAATAGTCTTTGCGATAGTGAAGATAAATACCCATGTGCCCAAGCTGCAGCCACATTCCATCCTTGATTCTGAACCTAGCGTCATTCCCGTACCCCTGGCAAATTTTCTCACCATGCGCTATAGCTCTTACAAGTTTCGCAGCATGAGCGTCGTCTGGATGATTGCGGACTCGGTCGAAGATGCTATCCCACGAGCCCGAGGGCTGCGTGGGCTTGTAGTTGGTGATCTCGTCTAACAGTGGCTTTGGCGACCTTCGAGAAGCGTACATGCACAGGTCAAGACGTCCTTTCCATTCAAGAAGGCGGGCTTTGTTCTGGTCGCTGATCCATGGCTGCTTTAGGAAAGCATCGTAGAAGATTGAGCAGTTCAGGCAGTGCATATAGTAAAAGTCGAATTTGACGGGTTTGGGCGGGTTTTGAGCTCCTCCAGTGTAATATACTTCACAGATGTCAGTATTACTTGGGCCTTAAATGTTGGGATTTCGCCGACTCACTCGCGGCATTTGTCATTTCTGCCGTCTTTTCGACCAACTCATCTGCTCCCACTCTCCATTGACTGGCGTACTTGAACATCTCGTCAGGAGCGCGGGCCAAGATCCCATCACGGATCTTATTACTGTCATCCCAATGAGCAGCAGTACTAAGCTTCTTGTCTGCACGGATAACGTCAAGAAGATCGACCATGTTCTTGCCTTTACCAGTCGACTGGCGGGCAATCTTTTCGGCTCGAAGCATGTATGAACCAATCCATGTATCATGAACAGCCGCTTCGGCAAGACCTTCAGCTATGATGGCAGGCTGCTTGAATTCGACTCCGAAGCCTAAGTGGATTATGGGGTGGAGGAACCCTGATCGATGTCAATGTGAGCTCTTTGAGCTCTTGATTAGAGACAGTTACCAGCATGCAATCGAACCAACATGTCATCTGCACGCTCATCGCCCTTCAGGCAGTACTCATTAATCACCTCCTCGTAGCCTTTCTTTTCAATCTCGCCCTGAAAGAAAAGCAAATAATCATGGTAGTACTTCTCATTACCAAGGTAATCATGGAATTTCTTGTAGTCCCGAAGATCCTTCATGACAGAGTCATTGGCGGGCTGCTGCGGCCGCTGCATCGCTTTGTTAGGGGCATACTGCCTCTGGATGTCCTCAGGAGAGGATCCGAGAGCGTAGAGGGTCAGTATGTGATGGGCTATATGGTTATGAAAGCCGGACTGATTGAAGAAAATGTGATTGTTGTCATGATTCTCTTGTAGGACTTTGGAAGCTTCGGCAGCAGCTTCGCTAGTGATGTTGAGGAGATGGAAGACACCGCAGTCGTCCAAAGACAGCTTGACTTCAGATGCAGACATGGTCGAGCGTTTCCCGCGGTTTTGGTCCGAGTACAGGACAATTTGAATCTTAGGTGTAACAGGGAGGTGTGGTTCCGTAACAGAGGATCTAGGAAGACTAGATTTGTGGGCTGAGATTGAGCGCAGGGGTGAAAGGCTTCTTGTAATATGAGATATGTATCGAATTGTAGACATACGAGTACACGGGTCAAGAAGATCAAGAAGAAAGTTCGCAAATTATACCCAACAACTCTTTACCGCCGCACATGCACAGATGACGTCCTCGGACTACGAGTATACAGTAATGAAGGCAACTGACTGGTCTCGCAGTTCGCTCATTCACCTGGCCCGGAAAGATGAGGTGCTTACGAAACTCAACCGACTCCGACTCCGTGCGGAGAAAATTGCCACCATGCCAAGGCTAGAAGCCCTTGCTTTGCAGCTTTGTCATTTTTGTCATTTCCACTTAGGGTAACCCGAGTATGCATTTCTTCTTAAGTGGATCATTCTCTAGATAAGGTATGTATCAAAGCCGTAAAACCAATGATTACATCTCATCATTACGGTGATATCTAAGCAAGCACGTCGCCCATTTCCCATGCCAATGCTCCCTTGTGCTTCGACGTATGCTAATCGGCCAACTCTGCTCGTAGTTGCTTCTGCCTCTGCTGCTCTCTTGCCATTTTCTTGAAGAGTGGATTGCGTTTACCCTTCAGCTCTTTGTTGCGGCTCCCAGTGGTCTCTATGTACGCCATATCTTGTCCACCACTCAAGTCTTGGAGCATGGCTGCTGTCCGTTTGACTCCTTTCTTACTCGAGCCCCCAGCCTTGCCCCTAGTTCCACTGGACCGCGATGAGAATAAATCATCAACGACCTCCTCGACGTCGGCGGAGGTCTCGTTCTGAAGCATGACACTTTGGAGCAGCGACCTCCTCTCAGCCGGTGTGGAAAATGCAAGGTTCGGAAGGTGTTCTATACCTTGCAGATGAGTGATGACCTTGAAGGCGTAACCCTGGTCGACCAGGAAGGCTTGCCGCTTCGAGGAGTAGTACATCTCTTGGGTGTCTTTGGACACCAAGGAGTAGAAGAACGCATTGAAACCTTCGTCATTTCTTCGCTTGGCTCGGAGGATACGCCCTAGACGTTGAGCTTCTTGACGACGTGATCCGTAATGCGACGAGATCTGGATGAGACAGGTTGCTTCTGGCAGGTCAAGCGAGGTGTCTCCAATCTTTGACAAGAAGACTGTATTGACTGAATCATTGTGCTGGAAATTCTCTAGAACTCGTAGACGTTCATGCTGCGGCGTACCGCCGTAGATGAAATATTTCCCCAGCTTCTCGGCATATTCCCTCAGGGCGTAGACATTATCAGAGAAGACAATCACTTTGTCTCCACGTTTCTCGTGGTAGTCAATCAAGAACTGGCAGGCCTGAAACTTTCGAGGGTTCATGATGTACAGTAAAGCCCGTTTTCGAGAACTCTCTCTCAAATACTCAGTATAGAATTCTGTTGTCATCGGGCACCACACTTCCGCGCATTGAACTTTCGCAATGTGCCCTGCAGCCGCGAGCTCCATCCAATTTGCCTCATAAAGCTTAGGGCCGATCAAAAAGTTCAGATCTGTGATCTTGTCGTCTTCACGAAGCAGCGTAGCCGTAAGTCCGAGCTTTGAATGAGTAGCTATTGAATGCGTGACCTTTCTGAACACCTCGGCAGGAACAACATGAACCTCATCGAGGATCATCAGACCCCACTCTCTGCTCGTCATGAAATCCATCATTTTTTGTGCATCGTGAGATCGTCTTCCCTTTTGTGTAACCATAGAATATGTAGAGACAATAATGCCTGTCTGGCGCGAGAACTTCTCCTTATTGTCTGAAGTAAATATTGCAATGTCGTTCGGGTTGATATTTGACCACTTAAGGAACTCATTTCTCCATTGCACCACCGACATCGAGCTTGTGCACAGAATCACAACGCCCTTCCTGATGGTGCACGCAGCTGTGATTCCCACCAGAGTCTTTCCCGCACCGCAAGGTAAGACTATAATCCCACTTCGAGCCCGCCCATTGCTAAACATCTTGCTCAGGCTTTTCTCTTGATATGTACGGATGGAGGCATTTGGCTTGAGGTCGATATCCAGATTAGGGTTGCGCTGGTCGTTGTGAAAGTCGTACTCCTCGAGCACAGGGTATCCTAGCTGAAGACATCTCCTCTGTACAGGCTCGACGCTGTCTACCGGAATCTCGATCGAGTGGATGTGCTTGTCATCATCATCTTCGTCATCATCCTCCCGCAGAGTCGCGAATATATTCTCCTGAGTCTCTGAACCGTCTCGGTCATCCGTAGACGGCTTATTTAAGTCCTGGGCACCAGGCTGTTGTCTTACACCAGCCGCATCTTTTGTGCCTGGAATCACCAAATTACCTAATTTTGGGGCCTTTTCTGTTATTATACCCGCAGTCTCTTCCGTCCTATGGGCTCCAATAATGTCATCTTGAACAAGTTTTTGCAAGACTTTATTATCGGGAGTTTCAAGGAAGTATCGGTTGTGCTTCAACACGAGCTTGACCTTCCCAAACGCATGAGTACAGTTGAGAATAAAATTCCTGATCTCTTGCGGCAGAGGAGTCTTTGAAAGTCGGTCTAAGAAGTTGATAATATCATGAGGGACAAGGCCAACGGACACGGCAGCGTAAAGACTATGTACAGTCAGGGCATACTCATGTAGGAGTGCTGGGCGAGAGAGCGGCTCAGCGATGGTTGTCAGAAAATCTTGAGCCTGGGCTGCCAAAGGAGAGAATTTCTCAAGTGTAATCCTAGCCTTATCGGCGTCGACCCATAACGGACGATTCTCATGGTCTGATTTGAGACTCAAATCTGAGAGATCACTATAGCCCTTAGACTTGGCTTCACGACCAGACGTCTGGTTTTGCTCTTTTTTCCGACCCTTCAACGACTCTGTAGAGAACGCCTTGACAGCCTTGTTGAGATTCTCGGCCTCGCTTTCGCTGGCCTCCGAGCCTTCTGCAGAGTAGTCATCACTGCTGCCGATACTTTGAGGTATTGCTGCACCAGAAGCGGATCTCTTTGCAGGTCTCGCACTTGTTGAGTTTGCAGAGGCCTTCCGTTTGGACGCCATATTGAGATACTCTGGAGCGCCTTCTACCTCAGTGTATTGAAGCAAGCGATCTGCACACCTCTGGTCACTGCCGGAACGCACCAGCAAAGCGCGATTTACCGCTGACTCAGATCATCATATGTACGTAGACTGCAGACGACTTCCAGATCCTGAGTGTCTGGTGGAACGTCGTACCTGGTTGCCCTTCCGCTGACACGGCTGAGTCAAGAGCTCTGCCAAGCATTTTGCAAATCGAAGCTAGTTCTGAGCAGAAATTCCGTCATTCCGACTAAAAAGCTCTTTTTCACCTTCGCATTCAATTGGGGATTCTCGAAAAGACGGCCTGCCTTTATTGCATTGCCAGAGCCAACAGTATGAACACAGTACGTAAGCAACCCCCAACTTGTCTTCGGAGGGACTACTAACGAAATAGATTCGATCAACATGGTATGTCCGCAAAATCTTGTTCTACAACGAAGCTCATAAGGTTGTCTTAGGATTGGATGGGGAGCTCTAATTGTTGGTGGGAGACTCCTACGATGCTAACTTCGTCTACTAATTCATGGGAATTAGCTGGTGGAGGAGCCTACGTCTTCGCCAAACGTTCAGTGAATGCTGAGAGGAACACACGTCATGAGGAAGACATGAAGCGGCGGCGATTGAAAGATTCTCTGGAGGCCGAATTCCTTTCGAAACCTCCAAGCCCGAAGCACCGTCATCATAAGGCACAGGATCATGCCAGCAGCCCAAGCACGGAGGCCAGCAACGATCCTGCGCCTTCAGAACATCCGCCGGAGAGCACAGGCCTGAAAGCAGATGATGGGATTAAGTACTTGGCGGCCAAGCCGTATAGATCGAAGAAAGGTGATCGATTCAGTTGAAGAATAGGTTGGAACAGCGAAAGAATGCCGTCTATGTCCAAAACCACGCAAGAGAGCAAAAAGAGAGAGCGATCAATGGAGCAGGAGTGAGCATTCAAGACTGAGCATAGTCACAATCATCAGCTGTTAGAGATGTTTGAGGCCAAAAAAAGCGCGCATGGCATTTGAACGCCGAACCTTATACTCCAAGTATGCTCCTAGGGTATCGAGCGCCATTACTGTCATCGTCGTACAGCAGCACGCAAGCCATCATCAATAATTCCAATCACGGCCCTCGAATTTCAACGCTTCAGAAGTACTTCCCGCCTAACGTCCCACAGGAGCGGCAAGACTCGTTCATCGTTCTACGTTTCGTAAGCTTCAGACAAGGATATTGGAGGGGCCTTTAGCTTACATGCCACGATTCGGATATCCTGCTTTCTTCTCCTGCTTGAGTACGACAATAGCCGGGGCAAAGGCAACGAGATATAGTCCTCCAGTGAAGGCTACGAACCCAAACCTTTCCCACAATTTCTTTCGGGGCGGTGCTCGATGGGAGAACTGGCGAATGGAGAGGAGCTTAGGTGGTAGCATTGTAATCTGGGGTACAAGTAAGCATTGAAACATTGCCGGCCTTATACTACACTATCTAGACCGAACTGTAAGAGTCTTACGGGTCCTTACCTTTAAAGCAGGCGAATAAGTCTGACTTCGTAGCAAATCCTTGGGATGTTCTATGTTGCTGTCTTCCTGTAACAATGAGGACATCTCTTTATTAGTGATATCGGCTTGTTGTGTTACCAATAAGATGCCCAAGGGAGTGTGTAGGTAAGCATGAGCAGTGCGCTTTAACTCCGCTGCTTGGCAATTGTATCAAAATCAGGTACTCGTAGTAACACTTACCCATCTAAAAGCCCTTCACCATTTGTCAATCACTACAGATGTCAGCTTGATGTGGAAGCTGTTCCACTCAAAGCCAGCATTCTTCATGCTATTCATTTCACAATCGGCGCAGCCTTGTATCAGACATGGCTTCCCATTCTCTTGCAATAGCAAAGGCTTCTTTGGCCGCTGGCATGATTCGACCAGACCCAATATCAATACCAAAACATGAGATCGCTCACTTTCATGTTCTACTGGAAGCAGTGCTGAAGCAATGCTCGTCGAAAAACATCCAGGTTTGAGGGCTTTTTCTTGAATAGATGACGAGATGGCTAAATGCAACTCTGAGGACAGCTGTGTAAAGAATGGCTAGTGAAGAACATGACACAATCTGCAGCGCGGACTATTGCTATTGGAAAATACATGGTCGCCTTATCTGCATCATTCAAGAAGTATGCCAATGAAGATGGTACGAAGTTAAGTAAGGAACACGGTCCCTCTGGGCGGCGAAAACAATTGCACCTCCTGTACCTCTTGAACGACCTATTTCATCATAACAAATATCATACCGAGTCGTTCTTAAACTATCAAGTTTTGATCGGAAATATTCAATTATACCTCCTCGATCTTCTCGGACACGCCGCTGCCTATAGCGTGGATATATATGCGAGTCAACAAAGAAAGATTCAAGGTCTGCTGGATATCTGGGATCATAGCGGCTACTATGAATCCTCATATATTGCGAAGCTGCGGGGAACCGTTACCAATGCTGCCACAAGGGGCTATCCAGATACCGGCCAAGGATCAAAGGGAGCAAATGGCGCTTGGGACGACGCTACAGGTGACGTCAAAAAGGATGCACCTTATATTATGCCCGCCTCGCATGGCGATCCATCAACTCCGTATTACGATCTACCTGCTGGCAACATGCTGCCTCACATCATGCCAAACTCAGCCACGCCTATCAACCCTCAGCTTGTGAAGCCTCTGCAGTTCGTGACTGGTCCAGCAGACGAAGGTTTGGCAACAGCAGTCAAAGCATTTCTACAAAACGTCGAGTCACTGGAAGAGATTGGTTTTGGGGACGAAGAAACAGACATCGACATCGACGATTTCGGGCAGCTCGTGCTGCGAGATGAGTTTACTGGGGACATTCTTGAAGGGGAAGGATACTATGGGTGGTCGAGAGCTTTCTGTGAGAAAATGAAGCGGAGAAGTGATGGGATCGGAAAGGTCTCGAACTCCGTCAGACGTGATGGCAGTGTTGAAAGGACTTTAAGCCCTCGAAAGAGAAGGAGATACAGTGACTCTGGTAGCAGCAGAAGCAGGGGCAGACCAAGCTCCATGGAACCAAGGGACGGCAAGAGACGAAGGAATGGACAGCGGTCATCTTCGCGATCGAGGAGTGCATCAAGAGAGGGAAGGCAATTTCGCAGCCTTCGTAGCCACCCTCGATCCAAATCAAGGTCCTCATCCTACTCGCCGCCGCCTCCGCCACCGCCGCCGCCGCCGCCACATCCTCTCCAAATCGTCCGACAAACGCCGTCGATGGTGAATATTCCGCCTCCGCGAGAGGCTACGTCCCAGCGTCACCAAGGTCCAGCCCATCCAGCCCAACCAGGCCCCTTCCCCTACCCATTCCCGCAAGCGGTACCCCCACTGGGTCCCGGTGGATTCCCGATTGCTCCACCCTGTCCCCCCAATTATCAGGGCCAATGGCCACCTCCGCCTCCGCCCATGTCCAACCCTAGCAGCTCACCACCGCTCCCGACAGGGCCTAGGATATATCATAACAACGGGCCGGCCTCATATCTGCAAGGCACGAATCCCAACTTGCAAGGCCAGATACCCCAAAATGTTGGTGGTTGGGGCCAAGGGCAACAAGAGCCGAATGCCCCTATGGGCAGCTACCCTTATGCTGGTCGTGGTCGTGCGCAGCCGCCTTTCAACGCAAACATGCAGAACGGTAGGGGCTTTGGACGTGGAGGGTGGACCAGGTAGCCAGAACTAAAACGTCGCTGGCTGGAAGGATTCCTGCAGGGCAAGAGGACCGACCATAAACGAACTCTCAACAAACCAATTCACTACTCCATAGCCTCTGCGCTCGTCTACAGATCCAGATCACTACTACCATCAATTCTGGTAGGTGGGTCGCTTGGTCGAGCGAGAGTGGTACTACACAATGAGGAAAGCTCCGTCCACCATTGACATATGCCGGTAACGTCGACAACATACGTGTGCACCACGAAATGCTTGCCTCAGAAACACCACCTCGCGCTTTCCAACAATCGATCCTTTTCAGTTAGAGAACCAGCTATCAGCGACCTTGTCCGGTCCAATCCCTTTCCTACAGTGACCCAGGCTCCATGTTCTTGACTCATTGCATTCTGGGAGGCGGAAGAGTCTTCGTTCTTACAAATCGTTTGTTGCCGAGCTTCGGCGTTCTCCCCACACCTTCGTAAGTACATGGGACATGCAAAAGCAGGCGGTGGAGTCAATTACTCGAAGATTTTTCACAAAATGACGTAAAAGTGCGCCTTCGTTGCACGTGGGGGTCGTCTTCATCTGGTTCTGATTCTGGTTCTGGTTCCTGAACCAGGCCTGGGAGTGCATGAGGAGGGGTTCGCCTAGATCTGGGCCAATAATAGATACAATGTAGCATTGTCACTTCCACTTCGCTAGTCAAGGCCTCCGGTGAAAGTCAAGCGAGGGAACTACTGCAAGTAGGAAAGGGCCTTTTCCACTGGGAGCCGGCTAAAGCCACGAACGGTGTGGGGGTGTTTGTGTTGTATGATGTTTTGCAGATAGCGCCAGAGCCAGATACATAGCGTGATGTGCCTTTCCCTCTTCTGACCTACGTAAGGTAAGGTATGTTGTATTCCTTTACCTATTTACCAAACCACTTCCCCTCAGTAAAACTGCCCGCTCCATCGGACGAGTAATCGATCGACCTCTCTTACGTCGCGCTGACCCTTCTTTCATCCTTTGACGTCTGCCTGCCTTAGAGAGACTTTGCTATCGGATGGTCCTCTTATATCGGATTCAACGTCCGTTCATCTCTCTCCAGGCTGCGTCATATGATCTTTAGTATTCACTTTACTGTCATGGCCCTCGCTATGCAGCATGCCAAGCTCGAGGTTTCTCGTCTCTTATGTCAAGTAAAGTACGGAGTACCTTACTTTACGTGTACTGTACCAGGGCGTCGAGAGTATTCCCCGGAAGAGATAAAGCTAGGGTAAGGTAGCCACTTCAAGCACTCGCTACCACCCTTCAAGCGTTGGACCCTTTTCACACATTCCGTGATGAGTACCTTTCCTTAAAAAAGCCGGCATCGTTTTTGTTCGCTGCCTCGAGAAACGAGTACACCACCCCGTTCTTCCGCATTGGCAAGTGACCATTTCCGGTGCTAAGGTAGAAAACGTTGGTCGAGCCATATGGATGCCCGCACTACCCCATTCTTCTTAACCCACATATTTTTTACCCCACGCTTTTTGGGACTTTATTGCATTAACCTGCATACGGCCACTAAAATAACGCCCGCTGCTTTATACTACATGATGCTCAGCACGGACTCTACACTTCCTTGAATGAGTGGTTACAGTAGGTATGCAACCCAAGTTTCTTGTTGCTGCGATAATGGCATTGACATTCTTCTCGGCAAACGTCTATTCACTTCACGTCCATATAAGTGTCTCTGCCACTCCTTCCAGCTAGCCAAGCATAACCCTTTGATAGCCTCATCCTTCCCATATCACCCACACTTAGCATACCCTACCCGCTTATCCAAGTCATCATTGTGTCCGAGCACTGCCTCAGCCGTAATCCTGCCATTCCCGCTGCCAATTGCTTCGCTGTCTAGTCCTTGAGTACCTTTTGAGCGTCTTGCATGAAGCAAATGGAATTGCATGGCAGAGATTTGACGTTTTACCGTCCTCCTACCGGCACTCTTGGATAACCCGCTGTCTTGTGGCCTTGTTGCCACTCCACTCAAGATTCGCAGCTCAAGAAATTCCGCAGCACTTTAAAAAGTGAACAGTCCATGAAACCATTGCAAGTTATCCGACCATGAAACACTGTGATTTATCTCTGCGTTGTACCACTAGCTAATTACTCATCTTCAAAATGGAGCAGTCAGCTCTCCTGATGTCGGCAAAGATCCACTTCGTCGACGCGAAGCTGAGCCTCGTTCATATTTCCCTGGACAAGTACGAAAGGCATATACCCACCATTCTCAAACTGCTGTTTCCACCACCCGCAGACGGCGCCAAGGAAGGCTGCAACGGTAATGACTCAAGCTATGGGCAAGGCGACGAATCATGGGCGAACAAGCACGCCTTTCTCAATGTCTCCGTCACGCCTATCGAATGCTCCATCGTCTGTGAAACCCATGTGGCCGAAAAACTCTTCGAAACCCCATTCAAGCAAGCCCAAGCATCTGACTCCAGCAACACCGACTATGGATCCATCTCAACAGAAGATTTCGTCGTGATATCCGTGGAGGGGGCCGGAATGGAGGCCGGGCAGCGAGTGTTGGAATTGACAAGTCCCCTCGCCTTGGCTGGAATGTGAGCGATGCTCGTTGCTGACTACTCCCTGACTTTGGAGATTCTGACAGTAAGCAGTTCGCTGTTCTTCATTACAACCTACTTCTCCGACTACATCCTGGTTTCTGTCAAGGCAAAAGGCCAGGTAGTCCGCGCCCTGGAAGACCGTGGTTTCGCGTTCGAGGACTCTTCAAAAGCATACGTGAACCCTGCCGCTCACCACCGCCACGCGTCTTCAAGCTCCTCGTTCGGACCCACGTCGCCTTCCACCCCACCGCCTACTAACGTGACTGAGCTTCAAGCACGGACTTTCGCCCTCCTCAATCGACATTCGATCGTTCCAAGGTTCGACAACGACATCCGTCTAGTCCAATGTGCAGGTCGAAATAGCAATCCTGAGACACTCCCAGCAGACGAACTAGCACTACAGCATGGCCTTACCAAATGTCTCCTGCACCAACCCAGATTCTTGAGCTTAACGATGACCAAAGACGAACCAGCTTCTCTCCTACTGGAGCAACGTCTAATGGCCAATTTCGACATGCCTGGCTGGGACAACGTGTTACTCGGTGCCAAGGACGACTTCCTGATCCCGATCACCCTCGATCTGGAGTCACTTCCTTTCGAGGCTACTGGTATTGTCTGTGGTGTTGCTGGTAGGCTGGTAGACGGGCCTGGTGTGCTCAGTCCTATTGATATGAACTACCTTTCGACAGCTCGCGCAGGCACGGTCATGGTGAACGAGAAGGATCTGGATCATGCGATGGAGGCGCTACGACTCGGAGCGGATGGAGCGATCCAGCCATGACAGGCACCTCCGTCGCCCTGTCTAAAACTAGCATATGGAACGGCGCATGCTATTCATTATTGGAGCGATTGACTGTTTCATGTCAGAGGAGTCTGGATAAATCGGTGGCTTCAGTGACCTTACTTGCATGTTGCGCGCGGTCGTCAAAGGGTTATTCAGAGCATGGACGACAAAAAAATCGTATGGCGAGTCTGAACGTCCGAGGGAGAAATCTGTTAGCAGATTTCTCCTCACATTCTTGCAATTACCAAAATTTCACAAAGTATGTTCATAGCCAAGAAGCCGGTATTATGTTCGGTCTCGCTGTACACATATCTTAGAAGTACCTGTTCTCTCTCCTCGTCTTTTCGGACAGTATCGGAGCCAAATCACTCAGGCATCCCCCAAACACTAACAGTACCTACACGATATCAGTACCAGCATAGTCTCGAAGCCACTCAGCAAGACACTCACCATCAGTACCAGCACTAGCCCACTCCTTCTTCGTTCCATTGCAAGCAACCGCACTCACGACCTTCCCTTCATGGGCCTCCAGCTTTTCAATGATTGTGCCATCCAATAGATCCCAAGCATACAACTTCCCATCCTCACTCCCACTAACCACCACCGAGTCCGCCATTCCCAGCACAGACCGGATACGGTAGTCCTTATTACTATGGCCCTTGTAGCTCTGCAACAATTGTCCATTGCCCTTATCCATAAGCCTGATCGTACAGTCGAGCGTCGAAACGAGGACTGCGTTGCAGTCACGTGTTTGTTGGACGGATGTGATGGGCTCTGCATACACCAGATATGAGCGCCCCCACTTCTACCATGTGTGAAGGAAGAAGGTATCTTACGACCAACAACATCCACAACAACCATCCCCATCCTCAAATCATAAACCCTCATCCTCCCATCCACACTCCCCGTCACGATTTCGTGCCCCACAACACACAAACCGCTCACACTATCCTTCGCCTCCTCAAGCACCTGGATCGGTTTCGTGCTCTGGCTCTTACAATCCCACAATCGGACCGTAGCATCGAAACTCCCACTGACAACCACACTGCCCCCTTCCCCTCCAAACCCCACACAATTGACCCTCCCAAAATGCCCGGCCCACCTCCTCAGCGTCCGCGCAGTAGCCACATCCCACAGAAAGACCTGCTTATCCCCTCCGACGGACGCGAAGCGCGCGTTGTCGTCTGTGACTGCTATATCGAGGACTTCGTAGCCGTGGGCGGAGTAGGATTGGATGAGGCCGGAGGATGGTACCCCTGATTGGGATTTGAGGGGGTTGTAGAGGCGGATGGTGCGGTCGGAGGAGCCGGTGAGGATCTGATGATTCTCACGGGCGTTAGAGGGGTTGTATTCGTAGAAGTACACACAAGAGCGTAATTTGGGCAGCTTGGTAGGGCGGGGCACATACGTATTGACCTCCTTGCGAGCTGTATTTTACGGCATGGATGGGTCCACCATGGCCGGTGAGCTGGGTCACTAGGCGGTTGGGGAAGGATGTCATCACATCTTGGGGTGGCTTTTGTGGAGGGAAAGTTGTGAGCGCGGAGAAGGCCGACTTCTCGGTCGCGGCATCAATGCTATAGGTACTACAACCTTGTCTCTTTAATCATATGATGTGGAAAGTATTCAATGCTCCGGTATTTTGGGGGCAAATTAAACTGCATGCTACGCAGAGGAACAGAGGTCTCGTAAATCCGCTAAAAGAGCTTCCTGGAGCTCTGTTGAAAGACACCACAGAACGAACACTGTCGGAAGTCTGCAGACACTTTCGAGTGGCGGCTTCACTCGGCGTACAGCATAGCAAGCGCTTTTGTCTCCGTCTTCCAGCGAAGAAGCTCCTATCCCACTTAGCGACCGCGCCCGTGGCTTCGCTGGACGCTACCTTGCATTGACTCCAACTCCATCTCCAGTTGTTTGATACTGCGAAGTAGTCAGTTTCAATTCCAAAAGTCATTGTAGAAGATACGTACGCCGCATGTGTGCTCTCAAGATCCTTGTTCAAGCGATCACGCTCGGAGATCAGCTTCTGCTCCCATGATCTGAACCTATTCTCCTCCACCTTGACTTGCTCAGTGAACCTCTTGCGCAGGCTCTCCTCCTCTTCCTTGAATTTGGGATTGTCAAGTTTCCTCGGTCTAGCTTCGCCAAACTTCCTCGTCTCCATCTGCTGTGCGCGGTACGTCTCGTAGTGTATCTCCTCTGTGGTGTGGATCAAGTCCAGCATGTGTGTCCTAATCAGAATGGACCTGAGCTTCTTGAAGTCACAGTGATCCTCGTTCTCAACCTCTGCTACACCCCACGAGTATTGACGCCCCTTCAAGACACGGCCATCTTGGGTCTTGACATCCTTCTCAGATCCAATGACAGCGAATGGCATGGCGTCAATGAGAGCTCGAGCATGATGGGCGGCAGCCTCGTCATCCTCATCGCTTGGTGGACGGTAGATTTGGATTCCTTGTGCTTCCACAACATCGCGAATGCGACGCTTGAATCGCACAAGGTCGGCAGGGGTCAGTGTGTCTGCCTTGGCAACGACGGGAATGAGATTCACTCTGGAACTCAGACGCTTCATAACTTCAATATCCAAAGGCTTCAAGGTGTGGCCGGTGGGTCTGATGAAGTAGAGGCAGGCGTGAACACGGAGGTCAATCTTGTCGACTCGGCGTGGTTGCTGCTCTTGCAACATGTAGGACTCGTGCTGGTCGTCGAGGAACTCAATAATTGGCATCCATGAGTCGCGGTTGTTTACGTAGTCGCCGAATCCAGGTGTGTCGATAACAGTCAAGCGAACTATGCAAAAGACTTAGCCAAAGCCGGAGTTGATTCCAGCTAAGATGGACGGTACCTTTGAAAAATTTCTCTTCTAGCTCAGCTTTGGTGATCTCAATCTCGACTGTCTTATCCACCTGCTTTGCGTGACGGCGTCGGTGATCCGCGTAGTTCTTGATGGTAGTCGAGAACAGAGTATTGATGAAGGTCGTTTTTCCCAAGCCTGACTCGCCTGCCACCATTATAGTGAAAGCTGCACCGCGCTTCGCAACGATCTTATGTCTCTGATTTGGGAGGTTGGCAATGCCAATTGGCGATGCCGCCTCAGATGTTGCTGGCGCCATGTTTATGTATTCTCTCGATGGTTGGGCAAAGAAGCAGTAGGTTGCCCGTATAGGTGCACTGTCTTTATCGGGGAATGCTTTGCCAATATTTAGCAATTGCTAAACAATGTAGATATGGTCTCTTCCCTCACCAAGTTGGGTATTCGTGAAGCTTGACAGCTATCAGTTTCATGGTTAAGGGGGCCTCAAGCACATCTTTTTGGCGGGTAAAAAGCCGCTAGCCTCTAGCTCGTGGTCTGAGCTTTCGATTTTGATGTTCGCGAAATCGCGAATACTGGCCGAGCGTTTTCCTATCGCAAGGTTGGGAGAAGCTATGTCTTCAAGGTAGCTAACATGAAGACCGAATTTAAGGTGTGCTCCGTCTTTCTAATATACTTCACTAAACACTAAGTATTAGCCATAGTTTTCTAACCTGCTGGGGACAGTCTATTGCAAAGGCAACCTCCTCTTTACCCCAGATGGAACTTGCCTTGTCTCGCCTGTCGGCAATCGCGTCACTGTCTTTGACCTAATCAAGTATGTGTATCTCTTACACACCAGATTCTATGTTGATGACACCCAAAATTAACATTATCAGCAATAAGTCCTACACTTTACCCTTCTCCCATCGCCGAAACATTGCCCGTCTAGCTCTCAATCCGCAGGGCAACCTCTTACTCTCTGTCGATGAGGATGGTCGCACCATCCTTACCAACTTCCCTCGTCGCCTCGCCCTCCACCACTTCTCCTTCAAAACGCCCATCTCGGCGCTAGCATTTTCACCATCAGGTCGCCACTTCGCAGTGGGTGTAGGAAGGCTCATAGAAGTATGGCATACGCCTTCGACACCAGACGCACACACAGAGGACGGTCTTGAATTTGCTCCTTTTGTTAGGCACAGAGTATATGCTGGGCATTATGACACCGTTCAGAGTTTGGAATGGTCGAGCGACTCCCGCTTCTTCTTGAGTGCAGCCAAGGACCTGACCTCGCGAATATGGAGCCTCGACCCTGAGGATGGGTTCGTTGCCACTACACTAGCGGGCCATCGAGAAGGCGTCCTGGGCGCGTGGTTCTCAAGCAACCAGGAAGAGGTAGGATGCGTAGATCTTGTCCTTACCATAGGAGCTGCTGATAGGTAGCCAGATATATACAGTAAGCCAAGATGGGGCATTATTCCGGTGGAGTTACGCGCAAAAACCAACTACAGATGGCGATCTTGTTTCGAATGAGGACGAAGAAGCTCCGTCAAATTGGAGGATTGTAGAGCGGCATTACTTCATGCATAACAATGCCAAAGTCAAGTGCGCCGCTTTCCATCCAGAATCCAATCTTCTCGTAGCTGGCTTCTCCAATGGTATATTCGGCCTTTACGAGTTACCTGAATTCAACATGATCCACACTTTGAGGTAAATACTACTCTGTTTGAACACATGGAATAACGAAGGCTTACCCGCATTGCGTAGTATTTCACAAAACGAGATAGAATTCGTGACTTTGAACAAGTCAGGGGAATGGCTTGCATTCGGTGCTTCCAAATTAGGCCAGCTACTTGTTTGGGAATGGCAATCAGAGTCATACATACTAAAACAACAGGGCCATTTTGATACCATGAACGCCCTAGTCTACTCTCCTGACGGGCAGCGTATAATCACTACCGCAGATGATGGCAAAATCAAAATCTGGGATACCCAATCTGGCTTTTGTATAGTGACTTTCATGGAGCATTCTAGCGGCGTTACTGCCTGCGAGTTTGCAAAAAGGGGCAATGTCCTCTTCACATCAAGTCTTGACGGCTCCGTACGAGCATGGGATCTAATCAGGTATCGAAACTTCAGGACATTCACCGCTCCGACTCGACTCTCTTTCTCCTCTGTGGCCGTGGATCCTAGTGGTGAAGTGGTATGCGCTGGATCCCTAGACTCCTTTGATATCCACATCTGGTCAGTCCAGACCGGGCAACTTCTCGATCAGCTATCCGGCCACGAAGGGCCGGTTGCTTCCTTAGCATTCGCACCATTGGGCGATACCATTGTGAGTGGCAGCTGGGATCACACAGTACGAGTATGGAGTATCTTTGGTCGAACCCAGACCAGCGAGCCCATACAACTCCAGGCAGACGTCCTTCACGTCGCCTTCCGCCCAGACTCGAAACAGATAGCTGTCTCCACTCTAGACGGCCAGCTTACATTCTGGTCTGTCTCAGAAGCCAGTCAAGAAGCAGGCGTGGATGGTCGTCGCGATGTCTCTGGCGGTCGAAAGATCTCCGATAGGCGGACCGCAGCCAATGCAGCTGGGACCAAATCCTTCAAATGCATAGCTTACAGTACAGATGGCAGCTGCGTCATTGCTGGGGGCAACTCGAAGTACATATGTCTATACGACGTCCAATCTGGCACCCTGATCAAGAAGTTCACAGTGTCCGTGAATCTATCCTTGGAAGGCACCCAGGAATTCCTCAATAGCCGCAACCTCACAGAAGCCGGTCCAAGAGGCCTAATCGACGAGGAAGGCGAAGCCTCAGACCTCGAAGACCGCATCGATCGCACATTACCCGGTGCTACCCGCGGAGACCTCTCTGTCAGACGAACGCGGCCAGAGGTACGCGTGCCAGCTGTTGCATTCTCCCCGACGGGGCGATCTTTCTGCGCAGCATCGACAGAGGGTCTGTTGGTCTACTCGCTCGACAGTGTGCTACAATTCGACCCCTTCGATCTTGACATCGACATTACTCCGGCAAGCACCCTCGAAGCAGTCAAGGAGCAAGATTACCTCCGTGCTCTAGTCATGGCATTCCGACTCAACGAGCGGCCGCTCATTCGTCGTGTCTACGAAGCTGTTCCAGTTGGCGACGTCTCGCTGGTAGTGAAACAGCTGCCTACCGTTTATCTTGCCAGACTACTGCGCTTCGTCGCTCAAGCTACCGATGAGAGTCCTCATCTCGAGTTCAACCTGCGATGGATCGAGGCCCTGTTAAGTGCACATGGTCCATATCTGAAAGATCAAGCATCCTCTTTCGGCTCGGAATTGAGGACTGTGCAGAAGGCGATTGCAAAGATCCAATCCGAATTGGCAAGATTGGCGGATGATAACATTTATGCCCTTCACTATCTACTTGCTCAGCCGATTACGAAGGTGGAGGTGAATGGGAGAGTAAAGTAACACCATTGATAACAAACGGTAGCAATCACGACGAAGACATCATGGACGAGGACATGGAATGGATCGGGCTAGGCGACGAGGATAATGACGCTGTAGATTAGCAATACTTTACAAACACAATCAAAAGCTCAAGCAAATGGGACCCTGAAACATGAATTGTGAAGTGTTTCTAATGTTGAGAGCGTTTTCTCTTTTGCGAGCTACCGTTCTCATGGGGATTGAATAGGGCACATAGCTTTTGGATATGCGGCAGCGCTTTGACTTGGACCGACACAACGCTTGCTGCACATTGAATCAGACATCTTGGCGACACTAACGATCAAGTACTTGGAAGAGAGCTCGCTTGAATTTCCAGCAGATGGGCGGTTATATCGACAAGTTGAGTGCAGATGATGAAAAAGTCGATGGATTGGGGATCCCCAAGCTGCCATACTCTGGGATAGTAACCACCACTTTGGTATGTGACTGGCTCATGCTCAATGAAAATAACCACCAAGTTGACTCAGACCTTGTTGAGTAAATCTCTATTCCCTCTGAGCATTAATGTACAGGTAGGCTCCAGGACTAATGTCATAGCAATCATCGATCGTGATCATCACTCACCCTCACTCTCTTCGAGGTCCTCTCCTCCGACTCCTGCAAGCCATGTTTCTTGCTCCCGCCCGCACCTCCAGTCACATCTCGAATCATGTCATCAATATGGAATGGATCGGCAGCATTCGTAGTGTCCTTTTCGAACTGGACAGGTCCATCTCGTGCCTGCGTCCCACCCAAATTAGCAAAAAGAATGGTGATATGGAGACTTCCGAGTTCACTGACCTCTGCATCTGCAGCACCCTTAAAACCCTCCTTAACCTTGCCCAATACTTCAAATCGATTACTCTTCGCGATTTTGTCATACTCTTTGCCTCCAGCTTCCTCGTCGTCATCATCGTCCACATTTGCTCGCGGCCTGTAGATACTACTGATAGCATCTTGAGCTGCAAAAAGCGGCTTGTCGTAGGCTTGGTCCTCGTTGAATCCGGTATCGAATCCACTCGTCTGATTAAACAGCCTCGAATCCCACATCGACTCTGAAGACTGCGTAGGCTTTGCCAATCCTAGCGCGACCTTTTCCGAGATGTCCCTATTCTGTTCCCTTGCAATCATCTGAATCCGCCTCTCAGTACCCATCCTTGACTGCCGCAGTTGTTTCTCGTTCTCCTGCCGCCTCTCCCTTCGCATCTCTTCTCGCTCCCGTGTGGCATCGTCGTCTTCGCTGTCTGATCTATTATATGAAGACGCAGAGCGACTCCTACTCCTGCTGTAAGGTCTCGCATGAGATGCCCGCCTTCCTGCCATTGACCGTTCCTCGCGAGCTTTTTGCGCCAGCATGCGAAGTTGCTCCTCTTTCTCCATTCGCTCCTTCTCAGCCAGCTTCTGCTGCATGGAGGCCCTCTGCTTGACTTCCTCTCTTGCATGTCTGTCGGCTGTGAACAAAGCTTCGGCGAACTGGGCGAACTTGTCATTAATCGTCACGTCTTGTAGTCCCCGACCATCGGCAGCTAGACGCTTGTCCAGGGGCACAGTATAACCTTTAGGATTTTTCCAATTCGAGACTGGAGGTGGGATTTTCCAAGCCTCTTGATCTTCCGCGCGTAGTTTTCGGGGCGGGGAATGCATGACAGGGGGCGGTGGTGATGGTGGTCCTCGCGGTATCTTCTTGTGCTTGAATTTAGGGGGCTCCATTGGATCTTGCTGTCTCTCGACAATCTTCATGATCCTATCGTTCTTTCGTGTGACATCTCCCATTTGATTCGCTGGTGTATACCGTACGTAGGTTGGATCGTTTCTGGTAATGCCTTTGACATTCTTAGGCTTCTGCGCAGCGACTGCACCAGACACCAACTTTGCCAAAGCCTCCTTGGTCTTCTCGGTCTGCGCGGCGACCTCCTCTTCAGATGGGCGGTCTAACGATATCTCCCCCACATCTGCCCTTTGCCGAAGCGGTATCAGATCTTTGAATGAGGCGTGTACGATACGCTTGTCGTTATGTCCTTGCCGAGCGATGGCATCGTATTTGACATTGCCTTCAGCGTCCACCTGCACAGCTAGAGCGTTCGAAGTAGAAGATGATTTCCTGCCCATATCGAGGGGATACTGGGCTACCGGTAATTCTGGGAAAGCCCCTCCATCTCCAAAGTCTTCTTGTGATCTGGGCCTCCATCCAGCTCGTAATCTGTGTGCTGGGGGACCGGCTCGCTGGGGACACATTAGTGAGACCCCACGGGTTTCAAGTTTGTTGAAATTAGAGCTCACCTTGAGGACTACCTGCGTATCATCCAAGGCCCCAGCGCCCAATATCCTTGGACCTTTTGACTGCGCGTGAGTTGGTAGTTCCTCATGTTCTCCTGTGTACTTTGGCTTAGGTAATGTCCTTGCTAGTGAGGCTGAGATAGACGACATGCCGGCGAAGAAAAGGCGCTGTGGGTAAGGAAAGGTCAGAATGGAGCTACGAATCGATATGTGAAGTATGAACTTCAACATCCATCGAAAAACGGTCATCGAACATCGCCTGGTAGGGCTGGTGGGGCTACTAGAACTAGCTTCCAGCCTGTGCCAAGAACCCTCCCTCTTTCTACTGTGCCTATATTGTTTGAGGCACACATCGCTTTTCATCAGAGCACCCACGTGCTTGGTCGACGTCTAAACGCCCCTATACCGTGTGTCAATTAACGCAAATATCGACAGTGTCGATCCTGGACTCAGCTCCTGTCCATCTGATTGGTTAACTGTTAATGCTCAATTGCCTATTAGAATATGATTCCTTGAGACGTATTCAATATAGAAGTTCAATCATATACTCTCGCACTTCAACCTTCATTGAAAATAAAGCTTGCTCAAAATTCAGGTGTTGTCCACGCCGTTGACTGAGCCTGTGGCCAACAACTGTGCGAGGACGATCACCCAGTCCAACCTGCCTTCTCATGCGCTTCGAGTCCCAGTCTCTCATTTCGCTCCTTTTCTTCATTCTTGACGCTTTCGCGGAAGTTGTTTTTCTACCTAAAATGGTCCGGACTTTCCAGCTCCGCCAGATCCTCTCAAAACCTTACTCCCTTGTCATTTCCTCGCATTCTGTGATTTAGGCTGACCCTTATCATGGTACCCAATGCCTGTACATTTACACTAAATGGTGGCATGCGTGTAATCAGCCTCACCCTGCCTGCCTAGTTGAGGCGGGTCATAAGATGTGGAATGACCCAAAACAATCTCTACGCTCCAGAATAACAGCGCTCGACCTTCTTCAGAAGACCCATGGACGCCGAGGTATGACAATTGAAATAGTGAATCCACCTCTTCTAAGCCTATGCGGACACGACTTTTAATACCGCCTTCAAATTGAGAGCACAGATGACCCTCAACGGGGATCAAGTCGCTCGTGCTCGGTGTTCTGGCTCTTTCTGCTTTCTCTATAAGATTCGCAAATTCTCGGCTATCAAACATTATGCAACAGGCATCGAGCGCAGAAACACTATTGGCACTATCCAGACAACGCAATGCACATCTTCAAAGCCTTCCTGGCGGCAGCTTTTGCGTCTGGGGCCTTCGAATTCCAGCAGCTTTTGAACATTCCCGAGGTTGAACATGACGTATCTTCTATGCTCAACGAGCTCCAACAGTTCAATAGATATCGTAGTAGGTCTTACGAGTCTGATGTCTTATATGTAATCATCTTACTCTCGTAGGACACACTGGCAGCGCGGCCTCTGCCACTAAAACCGGGAAACCCAAGCCAGGTCCAACCGCTCGTTGCAGCTCAATCTGGCTTGAGAACATCAAACATCAAATACCAAGGGATCTCTGCTTTCAACCCAAACCCTACCATCTATCAAGTGATCCGAAGTGTCGAGGACTTTTGCACGAAGGGTAACGGAATCGCAGACGACACAGCAGCCATCCAGTCGGCCATCAGTAGCGGTGGTTGGTGTGCGTCAGGAGCATGCGCCTCCTCCACGACCACTCCTGAATTGGTGTACTTTCCGTCAGGGACCTCATCTGATTTCTTTGTCGATCATTGACTATTATCATACACAGCTGATTAGTAACCTAAATTGCCCACCCACTTTGAGAGCGCTATCCAACTTCACTGGGTTTGGCTTCATCGATGGGGACCAGTACCAGCCAGGCGGCTCATCAGCACTTGGCGTTCATTGGCCTACAGCACACGCTGCCTCCCTGCAAAATGTCGTCTTCCAGATGAGCGATGCGCCTGGGTCTCAGCATCAAGGTACGTTTATCGAGAGTGGGTCTGGCGGATTTATGAACGACCTGGTCTTCCATGGCAGAACAAACAGTGTCGCCTTCGGTAATCAACAATTCACCATGCGAAACCTGACGTTTTACAATGCAGTGACTGCGATTGATCAGATTTGGGACTGGGGTTGGACATACAAATCGATTCCGATCAACAATTGTAGCCTTGGCGTGAACATGGCTTCTGGAGGTCCTACTAGTTAGTCTGCGGGTTCCATCACGTTCCTTGATTTCTCAATCACCAACACTCCCGTTGGCATCATCACTGCACGTGATAGTACGCCGTTGCCACCTACCGGAGGGAGCTTGGTCCTTGAAACCGTACGGCTCAAAAATGTTCCCATTGCTGTGCAGAGCCCAAACGGTACGGCACTTGCGGGTACTACTGGCTCTACTACCATCAGGGGCTGGGGCCAATGCCATGAGTATACGCCCAGTGAGCCAACAACCTTCGAGGGCCCATATACCCGGTTCTCCAGGCCAGGAGTTCTGCTTCAAGACAGCATATACTACGAGCGTTCGAAGCCACTGTACGCCACAAATCCTCTGAGCCAAATCTCGAGCACTCGCACCGGTGGTGCCAAAGGTGACGGGACAACTGACGACACGGCAGCCCTGCAACGGACAATACTAGCTGCAGCCCTGGCGAACAAGGCTGTCTTTGTCGACGCGGGTACATACAAGCTGACAACCATGCTCTAGATTCCTCAGAATTTCAGGATTGTGGGAGAGTCTTACTCGGTCTTCATGTCAAGTGGAAACTTCTTTAGCGATATGAGCCATCCACAACCCGTAGTGAGCGTTGGACTCCCAGGAGAACGCGGATCCATCGAGTGGTCGGACATGATTGTCAGCACCCAGGGAAAACAAGCTAGAGCCACATTGATCGAAGGGAAATTAGCTTCTGGCACACCTTCCGGAAAGTGAGAGGTCCATACACGCATTGGGGGCCGGATGGAATTTGCAGCTGGCGCAACGTCCAATTACCCCCACAGTCGTCACTCCACCGGGATCCATCAAAACCAATTGCATTGCGGTTTATATGAGCCTGCACATTACAAAGTCCGCTAGCGGCGAGTACTTGGAAAATGTTTGGCTGTAGACGGCAGACCACGACATTGAGGACCCAAATAGCACACAGATAACCATCTCATTGGCCGTGGTCTATATGATGAAAGCACCGTCGGCACCGTTTCGCTAGTCGGAACGGCAGTAGAGGACAATGCTCTGTATCAGTACCAATTCGCAAATACGCGTAACGACTCCATGGGACAAGTCCAGGCCAAAACAGCATACTATCAACCTAATCCCAACGCCATGCTCCCATTCCCTTCTGTGGCTTCCATCAATGAAACCGAATTTTGCGATGTTGTGCGCAGGCCAGACCGGAAATTGTGCGGATGGCTGGGGTCTGCGAGTCCTGGGCTCTAGTGGCCTCCGTGTGTATGGTGCAGGCCTCTGTTGCTTTTTGGACAAATACAGTAAGGTCACTTTCAAAATCTTGCTTATACCCGGACTGACCGTCAATAAGGGACAACTGGCTCCAACGCTGGCAACGGCGAAACTTCTCAGACACTTACTTTCAGCATCGACGCGGCAAGTGACGTCGATGTCTACAACCTCAACACCATTGGTGCCACATTGATAATGACAAGGAATGGAGCGAGTTTGGCGAATTATTCGGACAAAATCAATACATCCCCAGGCACCATTGCACTGTTCAAGAACAGTTAATTCTGTCTTTTAGCGAAGTAGGCTGGAGAAATTCTGTTCACGCCTGTTGTGTCTCTGTACGGTTCCGTGTGCCTTTTGTCAGCAGATGTTTAATAAGTGGAATGCCATGGTCTCATTGGTCATTGACCCAGCAAATACTTATCAAGTAACGGAGACTACGCATCTAGTACATTTAGTCTCAAGATAGTGAACCATCAATATTGACAAAGCCTTCACGGTTATAATTGAATATTGGACTCGCGCCTGAGCGAATCTTGAGAACACATTGGCGTTGAACGCAATCATTCCATTGCGTGTGGTTCCTGGATTCGATTAGCGTGTTTGGCTAAAGATAATTCTCGGAAGCGGGCCGTGCTTAGCAGCCAATGACGCGGTTTGTTTACTTCCCGACAGCTCGAAGCTCTTGCTTTACTTCCTTATTTGATGTTATTGTTCCATCACACTCGTTAAGAGCATGCATACCCGAAGCATCAATCGCAAACCTACTGTCGCTATCCTACAAAATCTCCTCTGATGCATCCGCCGCCACTCGTTCGAATTTTTCAGGATTTCCACTTTTGCCCAGCCTCAATATCCTACCATTTAGCTGTTACTCTTGGTAAAATCTCTATCGATCGATCTTCGGTTGGTATTGACGCCTTTAGGACCGAAGAGAAGCAGCATCAATGGCGCACGTTGCGCCAAGTCTCCCTACTCGATTTCCATGCTGGTGCAGGGCTACATACTCATGGGGTGGGGAGTCGAAAAGAGACCTTGGGTTTGTGGAGGGTGATCTGATAGAATGCCTCAATGCGGGAGATGGCTCATGGTGGATGGGACGTTTGCGCAGAGACAAAAGAGCAATGGGACTCTTCCCGTCAAACTTTGTACATGTCTTGGATGAGAGCTTCCAACCTGTCAGCCGAGCTTCGAGCCCCATGCCAGGAAGCGCATTAGGAAGTCTCACTACACCCAAGGGTTCGCCGCAGAAGGCGAAGACGTTCCGTAAGCCCTTCCAGGCGTATGCTGCCCCTACCCCCCCAAAACCTAGTACGGCTACTGCTCAACTCAACAATGCATCTCTTGGGACGTCGCCAGCACCGTCAAGGCAATCGAGCGCACTCAAAACATCATCAGCGAGCCCCTCTCGACAAGCTAGCTATTTGCAGACATCCTTGAGTCCATCCAGACAACTAAGCTACCTCCAAACATCCTCCAGTCCTACGAGGCAGCACAGCTATCTGCAGACAACCTCCAGTCCGATACGGCAGTCGAGCTATCTTCAAAATTCTTCAAGACCTCCATCAGGGCGCGATTCAGCTTTCCATGGCCGCGCACCATCTCCGGCATCATCTGCGCACTTTCAACCCGCTTCTGATTTTAACCATCAAGATGAAGACGATATCGGCTCTCCTCCTCCACCGCCACCGCCTCCACATCGAGTCGCATATAATGCACCTCCACCTCGAGCTAGCCCATCTCCTACACCCTCTATGAACGACCGATACCCGGCTGTTCGGCGAGGTCATTCTCCTGCTCCACATTCGCCTGGAGTCCATGGTCACACACCCTCACCTTTGAGAGATGCTATGGATGATGTTATGTCCTCCTTACACGATATGGCAATGCGGCGAGATGAATCGTCTCCTTCGCCCGAGCAAGAGCAAGCGCCTCTTAATCCATGGTCACCAGAGGCTTTTCAAGAGCTTCGCGCCAACCCAAATGGGCGGAATCGTCGACGGCCGCGATCTTCGTTAGGCATTGCTTCTTCACAGAGGGACAAGGACCAATACCCGGATCCAGATGAGTATGAAAATGGTCGCGATGATGAAGGCCCGCCACAAGTGCATGACTACGTCGAACGTATGGAGAGCCATCTGCGAAGTATGGGAGCGACCAGCCCTTGCCCAGCCGATGAGCTTTTCCTTCCAGACAATCATATGGGTCCACCGCCAGCCCCACCGCCAAAGAACTCGGACTATCAGCCACGAACGCAGTCGTCGCAAGGGATGGCAGGTTCTGTGCCTGGCAGTATTAGATCCAATCGGCTTCTGAGAAATCGAAAATCTGCGTACGAACTTGGCAGAAACATACTAGACCGGACTTTCACTATCAAGTCGAGTGCAACAAATTCGTCAAGCGGCGTCCAAAGCGTTGCAACGAATGGTACGAGTAGCACTCAAAGGACAAGCCAGAGTATCATGAGTGGTCACTCAGCAGGAGGCTTCAGTGCGACGAGTGCGGGTAGCCTGGCTCGGCGGAAATGGGGAAGTATTAGCAGGAGCAGACCAATGAGCGTGGTAGACAATCGTCATGATCTGAGGCTCCGATTAAACGATGGAGCAAGTGCTACAAGATCTCAGACACCCAGCCATTACTCCAGCAATCAATCTCGACCGGCTTCGAGAGCAGCAACCGAGTACTCAGAGACCGTAGCAGATTCTCCTGGACCACTAGGAGGACTCAGGAACCCGAAAAAGAAGAAAAGCGGCTTCTTCAAGAAGCTTGTGGATTCGGCAAAGACGGGTGCTGCCAGCGCCAGAAGCACAATCGCTAATGGGCAAATGGAGCCCCCACGCTCCCCAATCAAGAGCATGTTGCCGAATGGCGTAACAGCCATCGCCGGCGGCAGTGCAGCGAGAGACATGGGTCTTGGAGGCGGTAAAACCGAGATTGACTGGGTCCAAGTACGGCGAGACATAAATCGTTCGAATTCATTAAGCCGCAACGAGCGGACCGAGAGGATTGAGAGATGTCAGATGATGGATTATCCTGTGATTGCACCAGTGGATGCTCTATTCGAGGCTGCTGAGGGTGACGAGGGGGTCGATGGAATGCCCATCCAGCATCCTACCGACTTTCTGGCAGTGAACTACCAACTTGTTGATAAGAGTGCTCGCTTCGTCAATAGTCTTCCTCCCACGACCAACCCGATTAGCTTGGCTCAAGGCTATGTGTGTCGGCCATATCGAAGCGATGTGCAGAGACTACGAGCGATCTTCACATGGGTCAGCGAAAAAGTAGCTTGGGAGGAAGATTTCGAAGGAGACGTTGATTCAAGACGTGTGATTTCTATGAGGCGAGGATGCTCGGAAGAAGTCGCCGTCCTGGTTTCTGAAATGTGCTCCGCCGTTGGTTTACAATCAGAAATAGTCAGAGGGTATCTGAAGTCACCTGGCGACATCGTGGAGCATGATAGCAATCCTCGACCCAACCATTGGTGGAATGCCGTCGTTTGTGATGGTTGTTGGAGAATTATGGACTGCTCGCTTGCAAGTCCAACGAACCCAAAGCGAGGCCAGTACTCGATCGCTGGGCCGCAGGTCGCGGAGAACGGATGGTTCCTGGCGAGGCCAACGGAGGTCTGCTACACTCATGTGCCATCGAACTTCGGACAGCAGCATATCTGCCCTCCAATTGCTCCAGACATCCTCCTAGCTCTGCCCTGCGCTTGCCCACCTTACTTCAGCAACAATCTCCAGATGGTGGACTATGACACCAGTCTTCTCCGAATGGAGAACCTTGAGCTTGTCCATATCCAATTCATCGCGCCTTCAGACGTCGAATGCATTGCTGAGGTCGAGGCTCGCTCTTACACTCGCGACATGGATGGTGATGTGTTCGAGAGCGGCGATACAAGCACAACTCGTGCTCTTGCCCAAGCGGAATGGATTGGTGGACAGAAGAGGTATACCGTGAAGGCACTGCTACCTGGCGATGAACGCCATGGTATATTGAAGGTCTATGCTGGCAAGCGAGGACTTATGCATTCGATCAAGGATAACCCACATCCTTTGGCATTTGCTTTACCGATCCTCCACACTGGGAACAACCCACCATATCAATTTCTTCTCCGCCATCCAACGCCTCATGCTATGCGCCATGATCTATACATCTCGCAGCCACAATGTGCTCGTCTAGCCATTAGCAATACTTTTGTCTTTGCTGTCCGCCAACATCCTTCCTCTCTCGGCTGCTTCTCACCGGAGGAACGCTCTGCCTCTCCAAATCCTTTCGGGCGTCCTTCTTCAGCTATGAGCATGGTATCGACAGCTACTTCAGCGAATGACTACTTCTCTCAAGCTGGATCAAATTCAAGCAGTAGCTCCCAGCAACAGCAGCAGAAGCCAGCAAAATTAGCAATTCAAGCACCTAGCGGCAAAATACTCAGGCTCATGAGGAAAAGCGATAATTGTGTTAGCAGCGATGAATCAGCTGACGGAGGTATATGGGAGACAATCATCAAGATCGGCGAGAGGGGGACCTGGAGAGGATTGGTGCTGGCCGATCGAAGTGCGAGATGGTGTGTATTTGGGGAGTGGGAGGCTGTATGAGATGGATACAAAAGGTCAAATGTTTCTTTCGTTCATCTTGTACACGGCCTTTTGGAAATGTAATCATCTTCTACAACGTACACGAGGGTACTTGTATATGTCATGCAACGATGCTACCATGGCCATGGGAAGGATAAATACGTTTCATATTTTCGAATGTATTGGTGTATCAATAAAGTAGACAATGGTTCTCGAAGTCATCGTTTACTCAGCAATAAAGCTGAATTCTAAGCACTCTCAAAAATACTTGTCAATGAGGGGTCCCCCTAAGCGAGCCCCTAAGCGAGCCCCTAAAGGGCCCCCGAGAGTGGTTTTAGGCCCGCTCCGGGGAGCTCTAGGGCCCTCATTGACAAGTATTTTTAACATGAGGAGGCACTCCCACGTAATTTAGCGTATTCAAGTCCAACGCGACTTCTTGGCATTCAGGATTCCATCCGCCGCCTATACTACCCAGTACCAGCTTTACAAATAATTCTCCTAATTGACTAAACTTATATGAGTAGATAGCTCTGCTTAGGGCGGTTCTAACGCCCTAGAAATTAAATAAATTGAGAAAGTATTCGTTGAGTTATAAGGCTTGAAATATTGGTAGTAGGCTTGCTCGGCTTGGTAGGGCTTAAATCAAGTTCTTAACCCGTGACATCTTCGATCTTATCTATTCGATTAAGCTGATTCCTACGGCGTTAGAATCGCCTTGAACAGAGCTCTCTACTCATGTAAGGTTGGTTAATTAGAAGAGTTATTTGTAGAGCTGGTACTGGGTAGTATAGGGGGCGGATGGAATCCTGAATGCCAAGAAGTCGCGTTGGACTTGGATACGCTAAATGTGATTTCATTGTAATCCAACTCCAGCAAAAGATGGTTGTCTACTCACTTTACAGAGCTGAGCAATAGCCGAATCATTCCTACCGCTGCGAGAAGGTTATTGCTCTCGGAAATATAATTAGCTAAGGAACGCTCTGTACCTTCCTTCAAATTGGCGAACCACTCTTGCCATCAATTGTCCACTCACTCAAGCATTCTCCAGACTATGAGCAACCAAACGAATCCTTACAACCAGCATGTAAATATTCGATAGCATGGAGAAAATCACCGACAAGATCGCTGCACTCCCCAACGATTCCAGCTACTTCTCCCTTGAATTCTTCCCCCCGAAGACCCAGATAGTCAGTCAATCCCATCCGCCCATAGACATCTCTTACTGAAACTCATTCTATGGCTTCTCCAACCTCCAAACTCGTCTGGAGCGCATGTCCAATGCTCTCCGTCCTCTCTTCGTTACAGTAACATGGGGTGCCGGCGGCTGCACATCCTCAAGATCGCTCGAGCTCGCGGAGATATGCCAACGGCAATTGGGCCTCACGACATGTCTACACCTCACATGCACGAATATGAAGAGGAAGGTGGTGGATGAGGCATTGGAGGAAGCAAAAGCCTTGGGAGTTCGAAACATACTAGCTCTACGGGGCGATCCACCGAGGCAGGAGGAGTACCGGCTAGAGGACGAGGTAGAGGAGAATGGCGAAAACGACAGTCACGCAGACTTCACATGGGCAATCGACCTGGTCAGATACATACGGCGGGTCCATGGGGACTACTTCTGTATTGGAGTGGCTGGATACCCCGAAGGCCATCCAGACCAGTCCCATCCTACGGGTCAGGATCCACTGCACGATCTGCCGTATCTGATAGACAAGACGAAGGCTGGAGCGGACTTCATAATGACACAGCTATTCTACGACCTGGATGCGTATACGAAGTACGAAAGAATGTTGAGGGAGCATGAGTCAGGAGTGTTTGCAAAGATCCCTATCATACCCGGCTTGATGCCGTTACAGAGCTATGAGATTCTGGTGCGGACGACGAAGCTTGCTCATGCGAAGATACCACCAGAGCTGTTACACAGGCTACAGGGCGTCAAAGGAGACGACGAAGCTGTGAAGCAAGTCGGCGTCGAAGCCTTGAGTGACATTGTGGATGCCATCAAGGAAATGAAAGCCAAAGGTCCACGAGGATTCCACCTCTACACACTAAACCTCGAGAAGGCCGTTAGCTCTCTTCTCGAACGATGTGACCTGATACCAACGGATCCGGATGAGAACGCTGTCGAAGATACGCCTTTCATTCCAAATGGTGTCAACGGCGCCGCTCCCCGATCCCGCACCCTATCATCCACAGACTCTTCTGCTGCTGTTCAATTGACGACAAACCGCTCCTCCTCGCCCACTCGAGCCATTCCTCCCAATACAAACGGCGTATCTCGCGAAGCAACATGGGATGACTACCCCAATGGCCGCTTTGGCGATGCCCGCTCTCCGGCTTTCAATCCACCGCTCACCTATTCTCCCACCTCTCTCACAATAACGCCCACCCAGGCTCTCACCCTTTGGGCCACTCCTACCACCAATCATCAAATATCAAATTTATTCACATCGCATCTCGCCGGCCAAGACCCAAAAAAGCTCCCGTGGTCCGAATCTGCCACACTCTCACCCGAAACAGCCCTCATCACCTCCGAACTCACAGCCTTGACAACCCAGAAGGGCTACTGGACAATAGCCTCTCAACCCGCTGTTGACGGCCTCCCATCCACCCATCCTATCCACGGCTGGGGACCACCCGGCGGTTTCGTCTTCCAAAAATCCTTCGTCGAATTCTTCGTCAGCGACTCCACCTTCCAAAATACCCTCCACCCCCATCTCGATCGCCTCTACAAAGACGGTGAAATCTCCTACTACGCCGGCAATGCCGCCGGCAACTTCGTCAGTAGCGAACCACCCGAAGCCGTACACGCAGTCACATGGGGCAGTTTCGCGGGCAAGGAGATTGCGACTGCGACGATGGTCGAGGAGGTTTCATTCAGGGCGTGGGTAGAGGAGGCATTTGGGATTTGGGGGGAGTGGGGAAGGTGTGTGGGGGAGGCGAGTCGATTAGGGAAGGTGGAGAGGGAGGATGCGAGAGCGAGTATAGAGTTCTTGAGGGAAGTGAGGAGGGGAGTTTGGTTGGTCAACGTTATTGGGCATGGGTATAGGGAAGGAGGGAGATTGTGGGCGGTGCTGATGTAGGCAGGTCGGCGAGGAATGAGAATGGTACTTGATTCAATTTTTTCTGAGCGCGGCGCTGGCTGGTAATCGTAGCACCTAACTAAGCCAAGCTTAGTAGTGGCCACCCGAGTGTCGCGACTAGCCGAGTGACGCACAAATACTGTTTATTTCCTACTTTTATTACTAGCTAACTAACGCTTACGCTGAACGTTCTAAAAAATATTATAAGCCTTATTTCCCTTATCCTATCGGATCTAGGCGTCTCGTCTAATATTTTAAAACTTTTTCCTAACTACGGTATCGATTTTTATTAATTACTTTTAGGCCTATTTAATACGTCGGCAAAACGAAAAGTGGCTCGATCGTGGCTCAGGGCGCTCGACGGGCGCCCCGGGAGCCTCAAACGCGACACCCATCTACCGACTCGACAGGCGCCCGAGGCATACAGCCAAGGGGCCTA
>JAABUW010000170.1_pt1 | contig 139351 bp, 249 predicted proteins | sample 5560081 | NCBI WGS metagenome assembly JAABUW01 (sample SAMN10711882, study PRJNA513363) | rock metagenome | isolation source: Antarctica rocks | place: Antarctica: Victoria Land, Knobhead sud
TACTGGCCATTGCTCACGATCAGTGTTCCGCATATTGCCCCTTCAGCATACAGCGATTCAGCTTGGACACGGACCCTTGGCCTTTGGGCTGGACAGCGCCGCAGCATTACCGTCATTTGCCGCCTTGCACTTAGCTGCACTCTCGGTCCGGCACGTCCGAGGGCACACGCTGAGGACCTCCCATGCCCGCTGCTGCTGCGTTGCCCGCAGGCCCAACACACATTGCACGTCGACGCGCCGCGCTCGCTGCGTGCTGAGCGGCAGTTCGTACCCCAGCCTGTGGCACTCTCGCCGCACTGCGGCGAGCAGCCAGCCAGCCCCCACACCCAGTTCCTAGTGCCGACCAGCAGCGCCTCGCTGTGGGCGTCCATCAGTAGCTCGTAGTGGAGACTGCCTCGCAGCTGGGCGCACAAGCTGTTCCAGAAGCGCAGGCTATGCGCCAACCACCGGGCCTCCTGCCCAACTCCGCCATCAGCGCCTCGGTGGACACCGTTGGCAGACGGCAGATGCTGCGGACGTAGCCGCGGTGCTGGGCCGCTAGCTTTCGTCGCTGCTGCTGCGCCGACGGGTAAACGCCCCACACCCTCGCACGAGGACAGTGCTGTAGCGGTGACGATGGCATCGTAGAGGTGGAGCTGTAGGTGAATGCTGCTTGCACAGCCAAGGCGGTACCTGAAGCGCACGGAGTGGAAGGCGTTGCCGACGCTGCTGCGGAGCTGCGGCAGGCCGTCGCCGGCGGCGCCCGCCGGCGTGAACGTGGTGCCGGGATATATGTAGCTGTCGGCATGGGGGAGGGTGCGGCCGGCATAGGCGAAGGCGGGGCGCGGCGTGTCCGGCGGCAGGCCGAAGCACATGATCTGCGTCTTGGCGAAACTGGCGTCCAGGCCGAGAGCAGCGCAGAAGCCTGACAGGGCATCAATTAGCTGCTGCAGATCCGCGGGGGAATCGCCGAGCAGCACGTTATCGTCGGTGTACATCAGCAGCTCGTCGCGGTCCCCCACCTGGAGCAGGATGCCGGCGTCCGGGGCATGCGCATCCAAGTATGCCGGCAGCCCGTCGACGGTGCAGCCGAACAGAGTCGGACTGCCCGGGCAGGCTGATGCCGATGCGGCTCGCCACCTTCATCGCGATGTGGGTGTCGCCGCACAGAGACTGGAAAGCCGCCAGCATGCGGCTGTGGATGCCGTTCCGACACAACGCCTCCCACATCAGCGGGCGCTGGACGCAGTCGTAGGCGGCGGTGAGATCCACGAAGCAGCAGTAGCGCTACCGCTAGCGGGGCTTCTTCTGGCCGCGCGGGCGATGAATGCGCCTGTCGATGATGTGCTGCAGCGCGAAGAGGTGGTGGTTGATGGACAGCAGCATACAGCGGACCATCGGCGCGCCGACGGCGACGGGCCGGTAGCTGGCAGTGTCACAGGGATCGCCCTTCTTCAGCAGCGGCGTGATGAGGGAGGTGGTCCACGCCTCTGGGATGCAGCCGGTGTGGAGGGCGGTGTGCAGCAGCTGTGCCAGCGGGCCAGCGAGCAGGTGCAGCGGCGGGGTGCCGTCGTCGGCTGCCTCCTCACGTGGCGCCTTAGCGTATCGCAAGAACTCAGAAGTTCTCGGACTTGCCGCTGGCTGATTTGTGTGAGGGAGAGAAGGGTTGATGACGAGGAAAAATCTGGTAACTAGCTTATGATGACAATAAGAAATGTGAGGTAGCTATAGTATGACTTTGTATTGCCCTTTCGGACCAAGACGTGGGCTGGAGCCGTTCAAGCACGGTCCACACCCAACAGGTGCTCCGAAGCAACCCAGCACACCGCTTTGATGGCTGAAGGATGCAGGTTTACACGACGATGTGGACGGCTTTACAGCGAAAGGCAGGGTAGTCTAGTTGCGGCACTACATAGCCACACACCGTACCTTCACACGGTGTGTGGCAGAATTGTAACGAACGGACATGCATCTTTAGGGCTGTTCTACATGCTGAACAGACGATGCAGCCGGTCACAGGTGTCGCCCCCTTGGCGGCGCCTGCCCGCCGCCGCTGGCGTGCCAGCCCATGTCACCGGCGCCGCCGCAGCCATCGGCGCCGCCAGGCCCGCTGCTGCGTCCTCCAAAGCCGCCGCCGCCCTGCGGCGCCAGGCCCCTGCTTCCAGCAGGACCGGCGCCGTACTTGCCGCCGTGGCCACCGGGCGGCGGCCTGTCGGCCGGCGGCGGTTCGCTGCGGCCCACGCGCCCGTGGTCCAGCTGCAACGGCTTCCAGCTGCCGCTCTGCAGCACAGAGCATGGCGTACATCGACACACGACTGTGGTAGCGCAGCCTGGAGGCAGGCGTGGGAAGAAACCATGTGTGTGACACTCGGCAAGGCCAGGAGAAATGCTTGCGAGCCATAAACTTGTGCTGCCAGCTGCGCGGTGCAGGCAGGACGTCCATTGCGAGGTCTTGCAGCTCGAGCAGGACGCTGTGCGCTTTGATAGGGCCTGATATGACCGCGTTCATAGGGTCGCACCCAGTGCGCATCGGGGGGCGGTCCCCATGCCTTGGGCGCACCAGGGGGCGCAGCTGGAGGCGCCCGCCCCTGGAGGAAACCACCGGAAGATGGTGTCGTTTCAACTCTCGCATACAGCTTTAGACAAGCACCATGCAGCTGCCAGCTATGCTCGCTTGCAAGACACTCTGCTGTATCAGTCCCCACAGGTTTCAATTCCGCATTTTTTGATGATGGAAACGAACTCTTGCCACCGCCGCTGGGCAGTCTGTCGCATCACCTGTACAATGGCCAGTTTGCAGATGCTGATTGCAGTCGGCATTATTCTCACCAGGGGATGCGGCGGGAAGTGGGCTGGTCCTGGCCCCAAGCGCATCGCGCGCTGCAGCTCGCCGCACAGCCAGGTGGCGTGGTCCGTTGTGCAGCCGCGTCGCAGCATCATCGCCGCCAGCGCCCCGACCGCGATGTGCTGCGAACAGGCCATTTGATGGTGAGGACTCTTTTGCTACAGGGCTGTTGGCACCAAACGGCCTGGGTCACTTGAGGAACCCTTTCCTGCATTCGTGACAGCTCAGCACCAACTTTCCATTCGCCTTCACGACTGACCGAACGCGAGGTTGGGCAAGGGCGCTGCAGCAAATGCCTGCTCGAATGTGTGGCAAAGCCAAGCAACACAGGCATTGCGATAACAGGCATTGCGATGCTGGAGGGCGGAGCCTACCGGCGGGACGGTGCGCAGCCCCGCGAGGGCTTTGTCAAGTTGGGTTCGCTCCTTCAGCCTGCCAGCAGCCTGCAATTGCAGCACATGATTCTGTCAGGACGCGTGAAAGAGTCGTTTCCGTCCAAGCATGAGGCGGTGTCTTGCTCCCTTGGTAGTGTCTCATGCAGCGTCCGTTTCATGACGTGGGTCTGCATGTCAGCTACCATGCATAGCATGGCAGGAAATCAATAAGCGGGGTGCCTGCAACCGCAACGAGGATCCGCCTGCCGACATGCAACAGTCAGCTGGACGTTCTGCAGCCTGGACATTCTGCAGCCTGGCATTCTGCAGCGTGGACGCCAGAGTGGGCGCCGTACGTGACCTGACATGATGCGACCTAATCTATGTATGGGGGTGACTTCCAGACATCAACACCGCACCTGGACCTTCTGCAGCTGTGCCTCCACGGGGGGCGCCACGCCCCAGCACTGGGCGTCGCGCTGCACAGCCGCGTCAAAGCGCAGCTCCGGCGGCGCAGCCCCGCCGTATGCGGGCGGTCGCGCAGCGCCACCGCCGCCGCCGCTGCCCCTGCCGTCGGGCTCGGGCTTCACGGGACGCGCCGGAGGGGACCAGCTGCGCCGCCGCTGCCAATGCTGTGGCGGCGGCTGCACAGGCGCATGGCCGCTGCCGCTCCGAGGCACCCTGCTGTTGGGCAGCCTGCTGTCGTGGCTGCTGCGCGGCGTTCTGCCATCGCCGCCGCCGGAGCCTGACCTGCCTGACAGCCTGTCGCGGCTGGAGCTGCGGTGCAGCGGGCTGGGGCTGCGGCGGCGACTGCTGCCGGCGCTGCCACCGCGGCGGGCCGGGCTGCCACGGGACTTGCCAGATTTGCCGCCGCGGGGCTTGCCGTCACCCCGGCTGTCGCTGCGGCCGCGGTCCGCGAAGGCTGCACCGTCGCGGCCGCCCGCAGTGGCGCTGGCTGGCAACGGCGGGGGAATCGGCGGTAGTATGCTGCTGGGCATGCCGCTAGGCGGCGGCGGGCCTGGCAGAGGCCACGGTTGCCCAGCAGGCAATGGGCGAGCCGCAGCTGGCGGCTGCGCCGCCGGCGGGACGGTGCGCACGGGCGGAGGTCCGGTGCCGGCTCTGGCAGCGGCGGCGGGCGCTGCTGCCGCGGGCGACTGCGAGGCAACTGGCGCACCGGCGTCTGGCCGCCTTGGTGCAGCGTCTGCAGGTGCAGAGGTTGTTTTGAATTCCGATGTGCTGTCAAATTGGCCTGCTTGTTTTCGTGACAGGCCCTGCATGTGACAGACCCTGCATGTGACAAAGCAAGTGGACAACACTATTGCCAAGTTGACAACCAACTGCAGCACACCAATCCCGCCGCCAAATTCCCGCAGCGCTTGTGGAATGCACCTGCTGTGTGAGGCCGCAGCCGCTGCGCCACCTGCCGCCGCAGCGTTTGCGTATCCATCACGGCCGAGCCGGTCGGTAGCGCGCCGTGGCCGCCGGAGTTGGCAGCCCACTGCCTTGCACGCTCTCCCAGATCCGGCCTGCAAGTTCAGGAAAAGGGACATTCCTCCTGCACAGCAACCTGGTAGGGCAGATAACAGATGCTGATCGGGAGCTCAGCCATTGTGCGGTGCACGGACCGCTCACAGTATTGCAGCGCTTCAGGAGGCGGCAGGCATCCAGCATGCACAGGAGCATTCTGCCCACCTGGTGGGCGCAGAGAACGGGCGTGCGGCTTGGCGGCCGACCATGGTTGGACCGCGTGCGGCCAGGGTCGGCGGCAGCTGCGGCACACGATGCATGTGGTGGGTCAACAGCGCTACGTGGAATAACTCGCCCGCGGAATCAAGCGCAACTGGGATGGCCTTCGCTGTGAGGCCTGTTTCTGTATCCACATGTCGAAGCTGCCGAGCTGCAGCGAACGAACAGTGATTTCAAGGTGGATCAAGATCCCCCTTAGTGAAAACGCGAAGCAGCTTGAACAATGCCGAAACCCTAAAACAGCGCAGGAAGCCCACCGGCGATGAGCTGCGCGAGCTCCGCCGACGCTTGGGCTTGCGCTGCTGCGACGGCCGCCGCGGCTGCCGCATGGAGGAAGACCGGCTGCTGCTGCTGCTGTTGCTGCTGCTGCTGCTGCTGCGGCTGCGGCTGCTGCTGCGGCTGCAGCAGAGCCAGGTGAAAGGTGTCGATTCAATGTACAAGGCTATTCCAACATGAAAAACAAACATACAAGACCAGTGATAGGTGTTACTCGGTTTGAGTGACATACAGGTCCCTGAGGCAGGTGATCGGTTTGCTCATCGTCCCTTGATCGTGGATCTTGTCCGACGGCATGCCAACTCGATGGGGATGCACAGGCCACAGGCGCAGCACAAGAGCATGTGCAGCACACGTGTACCCAGAGAATGGCTTGCCTGCCGGTGCTGGAGCGGCGGCCGCCGCCAAAGCTGCGCCCCGGCGCGCGGCCGCGGAAGGCGGAAGTCGCTCGCGACGCCGCCAGCGCCGCCGCCTGCATCGGTAGCTCCGGCGGCTCTGGCAGCCCCGTGCCCGGCAAAGCGCCTGGTGGCATCGGCGCGCAACTCGCCACGGAGGACGCCGGCGCCTTCAGCGGCTGCCGCGGCTGCGGCGCGTGGGTCTGTATGCTGGCGGGATGGCCGCTGTACACAAAGCCGCCGCTGTGCTGGGAAAACTGCGGCGGGTAGTGCTGCTGCTGCTGCTCCTGCATGATCGGAGGCATGCCGCCTTGCTGCTGCAGCCCAGGCTGCTGCGGTCCCGGCTGCAGGGGACCCGTGTGCGTGCCCCCTACTGCCTGCTGCTGTTGCTGCTGCTGCTGCTGCAGAGGCGGCCCACTGTATTGCTGCTGCACCGCCTGCGACTGCGGTGGCGGCAGCTGCTGAGCATACTGCGGTGGTGGCTGCTGCTGCATCGGCTGCCCAGGCTGCAGCTGCAGGACCTGCTGTTGCGCAGCTAGGCACTGCTGCAGCTGCTGCAGCAGCTGCGAGCCGAGCATCGTCTCCAGCAGCGGCAGCTGCAGCCCAGGCACACCCAGCGGCTGGCCTTGCCGTGGCGGCTGCATCTGCTGCCCCGGCTGCTGCGACGCCTGTTGCTGCAGGAGCATGGGCGCCTGCTGTGGCTGTGCCTGCTGCTGCTGCGGCGGCGGCACATGGCGCTGCGGCAGACCGCCCTGCTGGCGGTCCCAGGTCTGCTGCGACGGCGCCTGCGGAAGCTCGGCTGCCTGATATTGGCCTCTCTGATATTGGCCCTGGTGTGGGCCCGCTGCCGCCGCAAAGGGGTCGTAGGGTTGCGCCAGCTGCGGTTGCTGCGCTTCAGCGGCTGCCACTGCAGCAAATGGGTTGTAAGGCTGTGCCGGCAGCTCGTGCAGATGCGCCTGCGCCTGCTGCGCTTGCCTGGGTGGCTCCTCTTGCTGCGTAGACTGCCTCTTCGCTGGCAGCTGCTGCAGCGGTGGCGGTGGTGGCGGGGGAGGCGGCGGCGGCGGCGGAGGCGCCTCCTGTTCGTGTTGCTGCCGGCCGGCTGGCGACGCTGTTGCTGAGTCCCCGGCATGGGGCGTGCCGCCCTCTGCGTCCACAGCCTCGCGTTTCAGCTTCTCCTGCCGCAGCTGCCGCCACCGCGCCTGTCGCTGCAGCTGCTGCTTGGACAGGCTGCCGCCGTCTTCGTCCGGCCACGCAAAGGCTATGGATTTCTGCTGCGCCTCACCCGGCAGCCGGTGCCGATGCTCGCCAGCAGCTGCGCCTCTGGCTGCATCGCATTTGCCTGACTTTGCACCGTTACTCGACAGCGGCGGCGGCGGCAGCATTGTTGTGGCCGAGGCATCGCTCCCCCGGCGTGCGCAATTAGCACTTGATGTCACGCAGACTGAGCCTGCGGCCTGGTGGGCCGTGCTTGACACCGGCTGCGGTTCAATGCTGCCCTGGTGCGCTGCTGCCGGCGCGGCCGGCGCCACGGATGAAACTGGCGTCTGAAAGTTGCTCACGGCCGCCTGCAGCAGGCTGAAGTCGATGCCTGGTGGCGCCAACCGGGGCTCTGGCGGGCTGCTGGCCGCCTGACCACCCTGAGGCGCCTGCGAGGCGGTCGACTGGTGCGCCGGCTGCTGCTGCCACAGCGCCCCGGCCGCTTGATATGGTGGCTGCTCCTGATGCTGTGCCAATGGCCCCTGTGGCAAGGCCATCGATGCCCGCGCCAGCAGCGGCGGCACGCCCACAGCTGGCTGCTGCTGCTGCTGCTGCTGCGACGGCGGCGGCGGCGGCCGCTGCCATGGCTGCGCCTCTCGGGGCGGCAACCACTCCCGCTGCTGCTGGCCGACGGGCTGCTGGGTGGGCGGCTGCTGCGGCAGCGGCGGCAGGATTGTGTGCTGCCTCGGCGACCCTGCGCCAGAATGCGGCGGCTGGCTCTGCTGCCAGGGCGCTTGCTGCCGCTGCGGAGGCCATGGCGGCAGCTGGCGGCCTTCCTGGGGTGGCGCAAATACTGACATCATCAGCCGCGGCTGCGCGGCAAGCGGCGGGGCGCGCGGCGGTCCTGCCATTCGCATATGCGCCGGCAGATCATCAGGCCGCACGCCGGGATGCGGCACATCAGAAAGCGGCCCGAGCATGTGTAGCGACTGCTGCTGCGGCGGCGGCTGCGAAGCCTGCAGGCCTGGCGCTGCCAGCTGCTGCAGCTCCCGGGAAAACCCTGGCGGCAGCCTGGGCGGTGGCCCCGTCACGCCCGAGGGCGGCGGCTGGTGCGACAGCGTCGGCGGCTTCCAGTCCGGCAGCTCGCTGTCTGAATAGCGTGTCTGCAGCGGCCCTGGCCGCGCCTCAGGCTGCCAGGACGGATGGCGCTGTAGCGGCGCCGCGGCCTCGCCGCTTGCGGACCCGCCGCCTGGGGCGGAGCTTCCAGTCGGGAAGCCCAGCGATGCTTGCCGCTGCGCGAAGGCCGCCGTCGCCGCCGCGGCCTCCTGCAGCCCGCGCTCGTACACCCCCGGACCCAGCGGCGGCGACAGCAGCAGCGCAGAAGCTGCGGCGGAGGGCCTGCCCTGGCTGATCTGCTCGTCTCCCTGGGGACCCGTCAGCATCGGCGCCTGCGGCGATGACCTGGTGGGCAGCGCCCAGGGGTCGTAGCCCGCGTCGAAGCCGCCAGGAGACGGTGGCTGGTCCAGCTCATTGGCACCTGCAGCAGCTGACGGGTGTCACGGCTCTTCATTCTGCATGCCGTCATCCAGCATGTGTCTGCCAGGTCGAGAGATGGTCTGTGCTTGATGAAATGCCTGAGAACTGATGCACAATCGGAGAGTGTGGTTCCATCAGGCACACGCCAGGACATGACACACGCCAGGACATGTCATGCTCTCACCGACTGCGCCAGGCTCGTCAGCTGCAGGCGGCGCAGCCGCCGCCCCCTGCAGGCTCTGCAGTGCCTGCAGCTGCTTGGCGTGTGCAGCCACAATCATCTGTGCCGCCGACTTGAGCAGGGCACCGGCCTGCATTGTGAGCGCCTTACTGAGCCAGAGCGCTTTGGACGCTAATCCCGAGTGTTGAGTGTGTGACTGATCGAGTCGTGCCTCCGACTCGGTATGGTGTGTTTGCATGCAGTGTTAAAGTATGCAGTCGACAGAAACAGTGGAGCTGTCCACAAGGCAGAGCAGAACATTGCGGAAGAGGCAGCCAGAGACACAGGGGCTAAGCACACCTGCATGGAGACACCGGCTTCCTCGTCATGCACCATGTCCGCCGCCTGCAGCTTACCCCTGTCACAGCAGTCATGGGGAACACGTCAGCCCTCGTTCAGCGCTGCATTTGAGAGTCACCGAGCGCAGGCGGTGTCACACGGTTGCAGGGGCGAGCGCAGACCAGGCCAGGTCATTGGTAGGCGATGAGGGAAAGCATCGTTCCTGAACAGAGCACCGTTGCTGGACAGAGTCACTGACTGTTCGGGGCCGGGCAAAGTGTTCACTTCCTGAGGAGGGACCGCAGCTCGGCAAGGGTGTGGGGTCCGTTGGTTTCGCCATCTGGGCTTCGGTACACCCACTCCCCCTCCGATTCCGCCTCCACCATCGCCGCCACCTGCATAGGAAGAGCTGTCACGATCGGCATTGAGCAAGAGAGAGAGGAACAGCATTGAACCTCCTGTTGCAACATGCAATTCATGGGGATTTGGGGGGTCCAGCCGAGAACATGCCCCCCAGCACAAGCTGATCGCTCGCGGTCCTGTCACCTGGGTGGGCAGATCAAAGGCGCTCGGAAGGAGAGACGTGCAAGGGTGCATGTGCCTGGTGTAGTTTTGGGACTCTGCCGCACCTCTTCCTGCAGAGCTGCAAGCGCCTCCTTGGCCCACTGTTGGTGCTCGGTCGGCGGCGGCTGCCTGCCGCCGCCGCCCCGGCCGCCTCTCCCTCCCCAGCGCCGCCGCTTGGCTGCCGGACTGGATGCACTGCAGCAGATATAGGCGCAGGTGTAAGAGGTTACTTTCCTAGATGCAGTTGCGCACTATCCGAGGGATCGCTCCAGGCACGAGAGAATGCAACATGGGCCTGGCAGCTTCGATGCTGCCAATGCAGGCGCCCAAGCCGTCAAGCGTTGCAACTACCAGGCCTGAATTCCTCACGACGAACGAGTGCAGGCCGCTTGTGCGATGATATGTGACGTACAAGGAGGCGGATCTTACCTGGCCGCATCTGCAGGCGAGGCCCGCTTGTAAGGCGCACCAGACATCCCGTTTTGCGCTGGTACAACGCCCTGCAGCCTTACTGCCTGCAGGCAATTGTTACGAGCCTTCTTGCTTGATGAATGCTCGGCGAACACGTTGGCTGAACGGCCCCAACAGCGTGGCAGCAGGCGGCCCAGCAAGGACATGACTGCCGGCAGGCTCATTTGCCAACCAGATTCTGGGGTTCTGCATAGTAGTCATAGCGCAGATTGGGCCAGCGGGCAAATACGTGCTGACGTCATATTCACATGGCCAATATGGTTTCCTGCAAAGTGAAGGAAGACGGACCTGGTCCAGGAACAGGCGCAGGGGGGCGGTGCCGCGCGTCGGGTGTGTGACGGCTGTCTCGCGCCCCACCAGGCCGTTGGACACCAGCGCCGCCAGCTGCGCCAGCGAGAATGGGCCCTGCGCATCCAGCAGTGGGTCACACACGCAAACAGGAGATGTCAGCAGCGTCCGTGAAGGGTGTCGAAAGATATGGAGAGTCCAGCAGGAGGGAATTTTCGAACGGCGGCGATTCATCGTTTGGCGGACCAAGAGACTTGAGAAGTCAGAAACTCTGCCAGCAGGGTCGAACGGTTGCAACGCTCCCCCATCCCATGTATGGAACGATGCAGCTGAGTCTAGCATAGTCACTACAGCAGCTGTAAAGTGCCAACCTCGATCCTGAACAGGGATGTGAAAGGCGGCACACACTGGAATGTCGTCACAGCAGCTGTGACCCACCTGCAGCTTGCCGGCACTGTTGCGGTACGTGAACACCTTCTCAGTGCCGAGCTTTGTCAGCGGCGGCGTCGCGCCGGCAGCGCGGCCGTTGGCGGCCGCTGAACCGGCCGCCACGACCGCTGTCGCTGTGGGTGTCGGCTTGCCTTCCGCAAGGTCGGCGCGGCCAAGCGCTCTGGAGGGCAAGTAAGTTGGAAGTCAGCAGTTGCATTTCTTTCTCACATCGCACTCGCGTGCCAAATGTCTCCCAGAGTGCCTTCCTCTGCCCAAACCGCGAGCTGCACAAGCGAAACGCACAGGGAAGGCTGGGCGTCCTGCGCTTTTTGTTTCTGGATACATGACACGTCAGCACGAATCAGGGATCACATTGCAGAAGCAACTGTGGTCGCGACTGGCACTTTGCAACCGGAGCGGCAACTTTGCTGAGCTGCTTCTGCTTGCCACGAATGTCAAACCTAGGCAAGAAATTGACGCTGGACACAGACATGGGTGTGGCGTATATCAACGCACCGCAGTGCCTGCTGCAGCGCGGCGACGCGCCGGGCGATGCGTGCGCCGCCATCACTCAGCGTCAGGCCACCCTTGGACACCCGCGCCTGTCAGAAGCAATATATAGTTGAGATGAAACTGCCAGAAGGCAAGCGTGCAGCAGGCAATTGCTGTGGGTATGGCGGGTTACCACGGGCTTGCATGCGACGAGCATGTACACGCCCAGGCAGCGACCTTCGGTGCATTCTGAGGGCACATGCTATTGCACAGCAAGGCCCCCTGCATTCCCAGTGCACTGTGTAGTAACCAGCTGCTGAATTTGTGACATTCAGGGTTTAGTATTGAGGTTGTTGTGTCGCGCCTGCAGCGCGATCTCCCGCTGCAGCAGGCCGTGCAGGCGGGCGGCCTCGCCAGCGGCTCGTGTTGCCAGCGCCACCGGCGTTGGCCGCGGCCGGCTCGCGGGCCGATCCGGCAGCGCCGCCCGGCCCGCCGGCTTGAACAGGCCTCCCGGCGCTGGCTGCAATGCAGAAAGGTCGGAAACTAAGACGTGGTCAATGGGCTGCTGACGCACAGTCTGCGATCGTTTGGTGGAGGCTCGCTTGCGGTGAGTGTACGAATCGCGACTGGGACACCGCTTCTGAGCGAGCTCATAGTTGTCTGCAGGGTTGTGTTTACTTGGCCATGCAGAAAGCCCTAACGCTGCCCAGCATCCCCGAAGCAGCTGAGTGCAGTACATCACCCGGTATTCAGGCGGTTCCATGAGACTGGAGTTTCTGATCGTGATCGTTCCGCAAGGCCAGGCTAGCGCTCAAGCTACGCTTGCCGTGATGCGACACTGGAGCACTCGATACACGCATTGCACGAGATACAACATGCTGATTCGGCATCAGCATCAACCGGAGTGTGTGCTGGGTACGTGTGACGCTCTCGCCCTTCCCACACATGCATCATAAGAGCATCCTGCCCAACTCGCCTGTGACGTCGAAGCCAGGTCGCCCTTGGAGGCCACCTTGCCCTTGCCGCCCTTCGCCGCGGCGGCCGCTTTCTTGCCCGCGGACGCTGGCCTGCGCCGGGCGGCGGCTGCCCGGTTGCGGTGCGGCTTATAGTCGTCGTCCTCTGCAGACTCCGTCTCGTCTGCCGAGGATGCCTCTGCTGCGTCGGCGCCGCCGGCGGCAGCGGCGCCGCCAGCGGCTTCTGCGAAACCGTGCAGGCCCGCCATTGGGTCCCCAGGGGCGATGCCTTCCGCCAGAAACGCGCTTGCTGCATCGTCCAGGAACCCGCCGCTGCCTGCAAGTGCGTAGGTAAAAGCGCTCCTGGAGCACGCCTTGACGCAGCCTGCCTGCTGCCATCCCATTGCAGGGGGTGTTGCAATAAATTTGCGGCCTCCTTTAGACAAAGTGCAAGAAGTCCTGCCCCAGCCTCAAGGCAGAACTGTGCCCCAGCGCGTGCAATGGTGAGGTAGTGACGCTAGCACTGCCCTGAGCAGCGTTTCCTAGGCAGAAAACAGGTCCAAACTCACCAAAGGGCCGCATGAACATGCCCAGGTCCAGGTCCTCGAACTCCGCAGCCCCGAGGTCCAGCAGGTCCGCTGCAAAGCCCGGCGGCAGCAGCTCTGCGCCACAAGGGTCGTCTGCAAGACCCTCGGCGTCGTGCGTGCCCGGCAGCAGCGGCAGGTGGTCGCAGTCCAGCTCTGCTTCCGCGGCAGCTTCCTGCCGCCCGTTGAGAGCCAACACCGGCATCGCGGTGTTGAATGCCGGCGCTGGGGTATTGTCTCCGTGCGCCTCCTGCAAGCCGGTGGGGGCGCTGCCGCTCCCGCCCTTGGCACGCGCAGCTGCAGCAGTAGCTTGCTGCGCGACCTGATCCGCCGCGGCGAAGGCCTTCTCGGCAGCGGCCTTCTCGGCGGCCTCGGCGGCGGCCAGGCGGGCGGTGGCGCCAGGCGACGGCGGCCTCGGTGGGCGCTTTGGGATGCGGAACACATGGCTTGCCGTTGGGGAGGCCGCGTCTGCGCCTGTAGACTCAGCCGCCTTGTCCACGTCCACTGCATTGGCGGGAGCGTCGGCGACCGCTGCTGCAGTGGCGGCCTTTGCGGAAGCGGCACGTTTGGTTTGCCGTGCGGCCGGCCTGGCCTTTGCGCGTGCCTTGGCCACCAGCTGCGCAGCATTGCCTCGGGACGGGCGCGTGACCTTCGCAGGCTTTGCCGCTGCTTGGGTGGCGTCTCCCGTGGCGTCGCCGTTGGGTGCGCCGCCGGCCTCGGCGCCGATCCAGGACGCCGTGAGGTCCGCCACCGCGGCCGACAGCTGCGTCAGGAGCTCTGCGCAGAACCAACTTAGCAGCTGAAACTTGCTGTGCAACATGCTGGCATCCGAAATATGAAGACCAATCGCTGCACATGCGCAAGCCACACACTGCCCCAAGTATGTCACGTCACCCTGGCCAATGGATGTGCCGGGACACTTTCCGCCCAGTGTGCATGACGCTGACTGCAACCTGCAGTGCTGTGCAGGGCTCACTGGCGGGGCTGGCAATTGAGGCGGGCGCTGCGGAGACGCCGCCGCGGCGGGTGCGGCCGCCGCCCCACGCCTGCAGCGCGCCCAGCAGCGCCACCAGGCCCTCCACCTCCCACCGAGTGAGGCTGCCGGGGCTGTAGTCGTCCGGGCCCGCGCCTGTAGTGTTGTGCATTGACATATCAGTCAAGCGCTCAGCGCCAGGACTTCAAGCTTTCAGAGCGGCAGGGCAGGAGCAGCACGAGCGCGTGCCGTGCAAGACAGCTGCTGTGGGGGCGGCACCCTGTGCTGATCCGCCAGCCATAAGTTTGGGCTGCCAAGCGTACAGCCGCGCGGCAGTTGTCCGCGGACTTCTTTTTCTAGATCCTGTGGAAGGGGGTTCAGGGGCGCACCTGTCTCAAGCGCGGCCTGCAGACGGGTGAGGTAGTGTGCGGCGGCGTGCCACATGAGCGCCTTGAACAGCGGGAAGCGGAACGCCGGCTGCACGCCCAGCCGCCCCTCCATGTCCCACACACTCAGCTGCATCCTGCGGTTTTGGCAGAAAGTTGGGCGAACTGAATGCGAGGTCAATGAGAAAGTGGATCCTTGCGCCTTGTGATTTCTTCGCCTCAATATTCCCAAGCCTTGCTGTGACATTTCGGCCCTGTGGCTGGCCCTATTGCTGCTTTCGACAGCCAGCAGGACTACACTTTCAGCAACGAGTGGGCCACCACACAATCTGTCTTTGAGGCTTCAGGCTTAGCACCCCCTGGACAGTAATATTCTGATCAAGCTGCGCACCTGAAGTCCAAGCCATGCAGGTAGTTGCCGCCGACCACAACCGAGTCTTCAGGGGTGACAACCGCGTGCGGCCAGCCGCCGGGGATGAGCAGCGTCTCGCCCGCGCCCACCGTCACGCGCACGCCACCGGTCGCGCTGTCCGCAAAGAAGCTGCAGGCCTGCACCACACAGCCAGGGCTGCACATTGAATATGTTTCCTGATATGAGCCGAACAGGGCTGCACACCTGAACAGAGTCGTGACGAAGTTTTCAGGGTTCTGGGTGGCATGATCAGGTGCACGCTGGTGGTGCTGTCCAGGAAACTGACCTGGCAATCCTGCATTCCACACCCTTTAGGTTGCGTTTCCTTCGGGCCAGCCTGCGGCCCACTTGCCTGCGTCTCAGAGGAGGCCCACTGCTCGAAAGCGGCGGCGTTGGTGCTGGCTGGCGGGAATGCGAGGAACACCTTGCGCCCCGACACGACGTGGTACCACACGGAGGAGCCGCCAAAGTCCACGTGGAAATCGGTGAACGCGCCGGCGGGGCTCATCAGCGCATACAGCAGAACCTCCGGCCGCGGCTGCGGGCAACAGGTATGGGACGTGATATCGGATGTATGAAAAGCCAGGTTCACGTGGAAGTCAGTGAGGGGCGCCGGCGGGGCTCATGAGCGCATACAGCAGCACCTCCGGCCGCGGCTGCGGCCACATATATGGCTTAGGCTTGCATCAAGTTGGGAGCAGTTCCATATCGAAATCGGTGAATGCGCCGGCGGGTCTCAGCGCGTACAGCAGCACCTTCGGCCGCTGCAGTGACGCAAAACAGGCGAACTTCTGCTTCGTTTCTGTGCGGATGCAGCAAATTGCAATTAACCATGAGGGTGCAGGTTGCACAGTGAAGACGAAAGGCAGTACCATGCCTATGCAGCATTCACTGGAAGTCTGTGAGGGCTTTCTTGTAGTCGAAGAAAGCACACTGCGCAGACAGCGCGCTCATCGTGAAAAGCACGAGGCGCACCTCCTCTTCTGGTGGCCAGGCGGCAGCCACTAGGTTGATGGCTCGCACCACCGCCGGCGCCACCACCTCCTCCTGCGGCACAACCACCGGCACACGGTTTGCACGTGCTTTGTGAGGCACGCGTACAATGCCAGGAGTCTGACAACAGCCAAGCTAGTTGCACTGTCTGGCGAACATGCGCGGCGGCCAATGCCATGTCCGAAGAGACACAGCCATTTCCAGCATTCAGCCAAATGGACTTCAATGGATTTTCACCCAGCTCCTCGTCCCACTTGCTCACCTCAAGGGGCGTGCCGGCCAGGCTGAGCGACACCACATTGAGCAGCTTGCGGCGGCGTTCTGCTGGCGTGCGGAAGTACTTTGCCCAGGCCTCCAGCGCCATGCGCGGTCCTGGGCCCTGCCCAGCAGCAAAAGTGCTGGTTGTCTACCGGGTGATGCGCTGACCTGCTGTGCACTGCAACCCGCACTGTGGGACATTGCGCAACAGAGCAGCTGGGCTGCCGACGTTGCGACTACGGGCTTACGTTCTCGTTGATGCACCGACACTAATCACTGTTGCGCTGTTTCAGGCCTCAAAACAGCACACAGCTGAGCTTTCAATGCACCACACAGCTGAGCTTTCAATGCAGGTGTCCCCACCTGCGTCTTGACGTTTATAGTGTGCACCTTCGTAGCCGGCCCCACGGCCGCCGCAATGCTATCTGCCGTCAGCGGCTGGTCCGGCAACCGCATGCCCAGCGCCTAGACAGTGGAAAGCACGAAGATCTGTGGCCCGTTGCTGCATCTCCGCTGCCAGGAACACGCATGCATCGAGCTTGTCATAGGCAGTGCCTCAATGCGCTCGGTAAGGGTGCTCCAGGACCTGGTGTGCTTGCGAGACTGGTGGAGCGCTGCACACATGGTCGTGTGAATCCTGTAGACGATGCGCAAATCTGCTGTATGCGGGTGAAGGTGCCCGACCTGAAGGGTAGCGGCCGCCGTGCTGCCCGCCGCCACCAGCAGCGGCTCCCGACATCCGTTCCGGCACACCGCCTCCAGAGTCAGCTCCCTGCGGCGAGGGCGAGCTTTGCTTCTGAGCATGTACTGAGACTCAAAGGCATGACTGCTTCACTGCGGCGGCATGTACAGCACGAAGCTGAGCCCTGGGATTTTCACAGCCTCTGCACACTCCAGTGCAATAGACCCTTCCAGGCCATATGCATGCCATCTGCCGCTGCAAGGGAGACCGTAGTCGTCTCGACAACGACATCAACCATCCAATGACAATTTCGATAGCACTCACCGCGGCTGGTACTTGGCGTTGTGGTCTGCAAAGTCGCCGGTCAGCAGCGCCTGCGACAGCCGGCGGTAGTCCATTGGCGGCGGCGCCGTGGCGATCTCCTCATCCGGCGCCTCAGAGTACGTGGCCTGGGGAACAAAATGGGCATTAATCTACAAGAGAAACCAGAAACGAACCGATTATACTGTCCCACAGTGCTCGACAGAATGCGTACACAATGACAATGAGAGCAGCAGCGCTGATCTTGCTGTTGTGATCCAGGAGATGCGGTACGCGAGCACAAGCACAGTGACAAAGGACGTGAAATCGCCACCTTGACCTGTCTGTCCCGGAGCTCGCGGTCGGAGGCCGCCTCGCCATTTGCCGCCACGCCCGCTGCGGACTGCTGCTGTTGCTCCGTTGGAGGAGGCGTGTCACGCGTTGGCGCCGTCTCTTCGACGACCTCCGGCGTCAACGCCGCCGCCTTCGCGGCCGGCACGCCGTGCGGGATGGCGCCTGCCACCCTGCCACCGCCGCTGCTTTCGTCGGCAGCATCACTGTGAGCCGCCAGCTGCGCTGTGGCTGCCGCTGCCGCCGCAGCTGTCGAATCAGCCGCCTGCTGCCCCTCGATGAAGTCCTCGACACTCATGGGCTGTGGCACGGGCATGTCAGCAGCATTCCCAACGCCGCCGCCGCCATCTTCGTCCAGGACCTCCCAGCCCATGGCTGCTCCGGCTCACCAGAGCCGCAGATCGCCTGGAAGGCTCATGAAAGACCTGCGCACAATAGATGCACTAAAAGCCAATGAAGAATCTGCAATCGATGCAGGTTTTCAAGCCCGCAGGAGCAGCACCACCGTGAGACCCAGCGGCGCTGCCATCTAGGTTGTTGCAATTGTCTGGAGCTGCTTACAAGGCCTCAGGTACCTCCTCAGGGACGTGCAAGGAGGCATGGCAATGGGCTGCAGTGCATGCACCATGCTGCGACTTGTCTGGGAACAAGCAATACTGGTAAACTGCGGCGTTCGCACTGAGGCTGCCTCCCATTGTGCATGTGACCTGCCTGGCACGTTGATGCAGCCCAGATGATATACGGCCCTAGATTCTGCCGCAGGAAGGCTGCACATGCTGGCAAGCAATGCCTGTGAGTGCCCATGCAGTGTGGCATCCGGCTCTGGGTATCAATAGGATGCCCGGACGTAGCATCGGCATGCAGTCCGTGCATGCGATAAAGCGCTGTGTGGAGTAGAAAAGCATGCATCATGTTCTTTCTGGCTCTGATGCCACTCGCCCATCACCGGGATTGCAGAGGTGGTGGCATTTACGAATCCGCACCTACAAGAGCGCGCATGTCGATCGGCTCACGCGTTCAGATGCATCGATGAACTCCTGGATGCAAGCAATAAAATGGCTACAGCAACCGCCCCGCACGTGCAAAGAGCAGCGTCCGTGTCGGAAGTCTGGGGAAAATTTGCATTTTTGCACGCACCACACACCACTTTTGCACACGTGCAAGTCTGCATGCATGCCGTCTGGTCGACGTTGATAATTTCATGCAACTGATGACACGGCGAGGCATCGCTCCCGAAGGGTAGTGTCAGCCAATACAGAGCTTAAGGCAGCCTGGATGCAAAATCTGAGCCGTTCACGACAAGTGCAGAGCCCTAAAGATGCTTGTTGCAGTGCACATTGGAGCTGGCCATCACGCAGAGAGGCTTGAGGACAAGTACCGACTCGGTGGGACGAGGAACACGAATGACATGCGGATGCCGCATCCGTCATCTGCAAGTGAAAAGAGGAGCTCAAATGGCACTGTGGACATATCGATTTTTCTGCTGTGCGCAGCTATGCGAGACGCCTGCTGCCGCGCCATGGCAGCTCTGCAAGCCGGCGAAGGCGGAGTGTGCGCGGTTGCGGCTGCGATCATAGTCTTGGAGGTGGGGTTCCATGGAGCACTGATTCTGCAGACCCACTGGTGCTTTTCTTGATATGTCGTCATGGAGCCGGACTGCTGCGCTCAAGGCTGCCGCAATTTTGCTGCAGGATTGCGCTGAGTGCAACGCAGGGCATGGGTCCAATTTGACAGAAAGCGGCGCTGTGGAATGCGACGCCAGCATCACGGACGCCTCCGGCGCATTTGGCGCTGTTGGCGCTGTGTCAGGTGAAAGTTCACCCGGTCGCTTGTTGAGTACGCAAGGGGCATTTTGGTCTGCGGGGCTCTGTGCAATGGGTGCAAAATGTGCAATTCTGCGGCATGCGGTGCAGGACTTGCGAACCCCATCGCTGTGGCGCACCGCATTGCGCAGGAGGGCATGCAACCGATGCGATTGGGACGGGTACGGCCCATGTAAGCCTTGAACCTTCAGTAACTTGACTCAGCATCGAACCCAGTGATGACAGAGGCATTCCACACACGCTGCTGCCTGAATCACCAAAGACGCCGCACTGTTGCCGAGCCCTCCTGACTAAAATGAAACGACTTGACGATGACTGCCACATGCCGGGCGTCAAAACCCAAGCCGGCACAGTCCCATTGCTGAATTAATCTGTTGCGGTAGCAGATTTTAAAAATGCCTTTGGGCGCAGGCTGCTCGTCGGCGACGCGGCGAGGCTGTGGGCGCGCAGCAGGGGCCTCGATGCAGCAGCCACGCCCGCAGAAGCTCGGCAGGTGCTTGGTGTCAGCATACATATTACAGCGATACCATTTGCGCCTCACACATGCTTGTTACAGGTGCTGCTGCAAAACCTCAAGTCTCAATAGCAACTTGAGCACATCAACCTGAAGGCGGCGGCCTCACTGGTTCTGTGGTCATGCAGTGGCATGTCACGCCGCAAGCAATGCGGCAGTGGGAGAAGTACACAGCCATGATCGCGGCGGCGGCGGCGGCCGAGAAGCAGGCGGCCACATCCGGCTCGGACGACGCATCGAACGTGCCAGCAGTCCCATCCGCGGCTGACGGCGATGCGGCAGGCGCCGGCGGGCGCCGGCAGATTCAGGGCGGCAGTCATGCAGCAGCTGCAGCAGCTGAACCGACCCAGCCGGTGCCGGGTGCATCGCCGGCAGTCCTGGCCGGGCGGCTCGCCAAGCGACAGCGTGTGGGCGACGGCACGGCTGCGAGGGACGAAGGCAGCGGGGCAGCAGATGGCGAAGGCAGCGCCCAAGACCACAGCGTCGTTCACGACACCGTCGGCTGCGTCGTGGTCGATGCTGATGGTGCGTCAAGCTTGTATTTGTCAGAATCGGGCGGCTTTGTCATGCATGCGGATGCGCAGCTGTGCAGCTGCCGTCTCTGCGGGCCCCGTCATCTGGCCTCTACACCTGTGCACCTCCAGTTTTCCATGGGGAGTCCTTCTGCAGCACATCCGGGTGTTGCGCATTGCCGCAGGCAGGGTTGCGGCGGGCGTGTCGTCCGGCGGCATCGCCATGAAGGCGGATGGCCGCGTCGGCGAGGCCGCCTGCTTCGGCGCCGGCTGCTATGCTGAGACACCCGGTGTCGGTGACAGGTGCTTCCCATGATGGCCAGCATGGCTGGATTTGTCGAGCCTCACATGACCGGAGATGGAAATCCTCTGGACACCAGATTCTCGCCACTGCAAGGCTTGCAACTCGTGGCCAGGCTCGGTGCATCCTTCAGGATTCTCCAGCCCATATGTGCCACTTCTGGGTGCTCATTGTGCCACATGCTTGCGTGTCCTGTCACCTGATGGCCTGCTAGAGCATGATGGGCCCTCTACATGATGGGCCCTCTACATGATGGGCCCTCTCCATGACGGCATTTGTGCAGTATGCCAAGCTGAGTGCTGCGCAGCCGCAGCGTGTCGATTGCGAGCAGCGTGACCGGCGTTGGCGAGCTCGTTACGCGGGCGGCGCTGGCCCGCGGATGAACATGAACCAGCATCTGCTTGATGCCTGTCACGGTGGCCTGTGTGGTGCACCGCCCCGTCGCCTCACCCATCCTCTGCAGGTCGACCAGCAAGCCTACATCAATTACTCAGGTTGCACAATCGCAGCGTGTTGGTGGCGACCAGCATGACGGGTGTCGGCAAGCTGATCATGCGGGCGGCGCTGGCTCGGAAGGTGGTGCGCGGATGACCTTAAACCCTGACCAGGAAGCACTGCATCTGGCACCATATTACGCAGACTGCACAACTGCAGCGTGTCGGTGGCGACCAGCGTCACGGGCGTCGGCGAGCTGATCATGCGGGCGGCGCTGGCGCGGGAAGCGGCCCGCGGCATCGCGGCCGGCGACGCCGATGTTGACGCCGCCTGCTCCGCCGTGATAGAGGACACCATCCTGCAGGTGAGACAGTTTGCGAAGTGTATCTGCGAACTGCATCTGCAACAATCTCCTTTCTATATCGGAGTCTTCCGGATCTGTGCACCGACCCAGAGCTGTCCGATCGACATGCATAGTGCATGGCAGCAGCTTTAGGTGGCGAGGTGGCCGCTCAGCAGCTGAACACTCCAACGACAGGCAATGAATTAGTGCAGCGCCTGCCATGATACCTGCATGCTGCGCCGCCACGACCGAAGGGTGATCGAGGTGCTGCAGGGTTTCAAATAGGGTCCTGCAGACGGCATAGGGCATCCTTCGGAATTTGAACGGAATCTTAAGTTTAGACCATGTTGAAATGCTCTGTGTGCAGGCGCCCCGGCAACCGAAGGACTGCGGCGTCCTGGCGGTGCGTGTGGACCGCGCTGGAGACGGCGGCTGCACCGCCACGCTGGCCGCGGTGCACTGCTCGGCCTCCATGGGGATCGCCTACTGCGTCGGGTCGCCGCGGCCTGCAATGCAGTGTGTCGCGCGGGATGCCTCCGGCGCGGCGGCGGGCGCGGTGATGACGGATGCAGCAACACGGGCAGCAGCGGAGGGAGGCCCGGGAACCGGTCGTGCGGCAGACCATATGGATGCACAGAAGCAGAGCGTGCGCGTGCACACAGAGTTCCTCAGGCAGACGGTGCGTGACGCGCGGCGGCCCGGCATCTGCAGCTTTGCAAAGGCGGTGACATGGCCGCCACGGCCAGAACAGGCGCTGTGCGCAGACGACTGAGAATGCTCGTGTCTGATTCTCATAGAAGCTGCTTCTGACTGCAAGTATGCAATTCCGGCTCAGGGGGACAGCAACTCTGAATCAAGGGGCATCAGCCCTCTAGCCCCGTGGTCAACCGATCGGGAAGCTATGCAGACACCTGCGGAAACGACCCGAGTTGGAGACACGCAACTCGCAACCAGCAAAACTGACTGGAAAGTATGCTGGTGGGGGACGGGGAAAGAGGTGCTCATGCGCCTGCCCGCGGCTCGGACGGCATGCGGTGGTTCCAAGGCTTGGTTAATTCCAAGTCTTACAGCTGAGTTCGAACTCCTAGAGAAATCAAATTTTTCCTCTTCATCAACCCTTCTTTCTCGGCAGGACTGGCACGGGTGCTCGTGCAACAAATTGCCAACACAGTGCATGTTGCTTGCCATCTGGGCTTTATCAACGATCAACGTAGAGAGAATCCCGGCAATGGTGCAGCCTTGTCGCGCGCTTGAGTACTGAACCAGCTTCGACGCCAGCATGGACAAGCTGCAGGGAATAGAGGTGACTTCTGCAATGTAGACACTACAAAACATTTGACTGATTCATATGCGAGGGCCTCCGCTATGGACTGCCATCGAGATGCTGGGACAAACTTCATTTCAGTAGAGGCACGTCAAATCAAGTTTCAGGAGGATTTCACTGAGATCCATTTCAACCCCAGGAGGAGTTCACTGAGATCGAAAAGAAGGTCCAGGAAGCTATCAAGGACACGGAGAGTGAGCACGAGACAAAGTTGCAGGCGCTCTTCAAACGCAGGTGCATGTTGCATGTTGATGCGGCACCATCTTGCGGCATCGACCTTGAATGCGCCTGCCATGCCGTATGCCTCACTGACATTGAAGCTTCAATGGCATGTCACACTTTGCAATGTGCCTCAACCTAAATGAGCGCTCCTGCTGCACCGCAGGCTGCAGCTCGTTGCCGGGCAGGCGGAGCCGGCAGCGGAGGAGCTGGAAGGGTTTTCGGAGTCGGAGGAAGGATCGGATGCTGATGGCGGCAGCGGCAACATAGCGCCAAAGGGCGTGCCGCTCTTCTGGCTGACCGCGCTGTGCAATGAGGTGCATCTTGTGGCACCCTGGCTGTGACGCTTTGATGGGCGGCAATTCCTTCGCAGAAAGCCAATCAGACCTTTGTGGATCTGTCTACTGCGGGCTGTGCTGGCGAAACGCACAAGAAGACGCGACGCGGCAGGGCTGTCGTGCCTGGGTGTCGTGCAATTCCGCCAAGTTCAAGCTGCAAATGCCTCAACATTCTCACCGTCTCAGGACGCAGGCTGGTAGAGCACATCACGGCTCGCAATGCAGAGGTGCTGCAGTATCTGGAGGATGTGAAGCACCCCTGCAAACCAGACACCCTAACAGTCGCCTTAAAGGCACTAAATTGCTGCAGGGTGTGCTGGCGGAGCACATCACGGCGCGGGGCGCGGCGGCGTTGCAGTACCTGGAGCACGTGCGCTTCCGCCAATTTGACAACCCTGAAAACCTCGATCGTCAAACCCTGTAAGATTGTGTGCTGCAGGATGCGCTGGCGGAGCACATCACGGCGCGCGACGCGGCGGTACTGCAGTATCTGGAGGACGTGCGCTTCCGCCAGGGCAAATGCACTGGCAAGGGCGCCGCCGTGGAGCTGGTCTTCCGGCCCAACCCGTGCATGACGGACCGCATCGTCTCGCACTCCGTGCGCCTGGAGGGAGGTGCGCATTCGAAACTAGATTTTGGAGTTGAAGGCAGGTTTTTGCCTTTTGGCAGCTTTTGCCTTTTGGCAGTTTTTTGAGCTGAAGGCACTTGAGCTTCCTTGAAGGATGGATTCCAGGGTCTGACTCTGCGGCTCAGTCTCACAGGGCTCCACCATAACTTGAAACATCATGCAGTGGTTCGACGGAGCTGCCTTGCTGCCGCAAACCACTGCAGGGACCGCACAACCCCTGTGGACGCAATGCGCAAGTGTTGGAGGAGCATGTGCTTTCGTTTGCTGGCGCAGGGCGCGCCGTGGAGGAGGCGACGGACGTGGACTGGCGCCCGGGGCACAGCCCGCTGCTGCGTGAGGTCGCGGCCAAGGGCGGCGGTGGCAGCAAGAAGGTGCGCACGCACAACCATGCATATATGCATATCATGCATATCTGCGGCTGCAGCAGCTCAACCACTGCACTGTGACATACGCAACAGAAGGTCACATCGTGCAGGACAGCACGCGTGTCAGCCTGAACAATGGCGAGCAATGGTATCTATTTCTCATCGGTTGAAAACCGCAGGGCAAGAAGAAGAAGGGCAAGGGGGGCAAGGGGGCGGAAGAAATCGAGGACGAGGCTCCGGCGCAGCGGCGCTTCAAGACGGTGCCCTCATTCTTCCGCACCTTTGCGCGCACGTCCGCCGCCGCGGCGCCGGCCTGGCCGGCGGGCGTCCAGGTTGTGCAGCCGGTGCGTAGTGGTCTCAGGATCTCCACTTGTTTGTGTCGTCATGCTTCCGCACCTTTGCACGCACGGCCGCCACCGCGGCGCCGGCCGGGCCTGCAGGCGTTCACACTCCGCGGCCAGTGCTGGGTAGAGCTCAGAAACCAGTCGATCAATCAATATTCTGGTGCCGCTGATCTTCCGCACCTTTGCCCGCACGTCCGCCGCCTCTGCGCCGGCCGGGCCCCGCAGGCGCCCAGATTCTGCAGCCGGTGCGCGGAGCATCCGGAAGTCTGAAAGCCCCCTTTGAGACTCTACATCCTCAGGCTCACGCTGACGTGTTTCCAGTTGGCAGCGGAACCGCGCTGACGCTGTAACTGTGGCATCGGGTTGTGCATGTGTGCCGCTCGGCGCTCGACACAACACTCCTGGGAAGGTTGGCCGGCATCCCGACAGCTGCGAACGAAACGCACGGCCTGCAAGCTCTGATCGATCTGCAGCAGCCTGTCGAGATCTCCTTTTACCGGCTGCAGTCCCAAACGAGGACAGCGAGGGTGTGGTGGTGCTGCTGCGCGCGCTGCTGGGGGCGTCCGCAATCCCTACAGAGCCAGGGGTACCAGCCACAATTCAGCTGCATGACACATGGCCTCCAGGTCGGTCTCGATCGAGTAAGCAAAGCGTCCCGCTGTGTTGGGTGCAGTCCCAGGAAGAGGACGGAGAGGGCATGGAGGACGCTGCGGAGCTGCTGGGGGCGCTGCAGCATGTCGCGGTGCCTGGGGCGTACACTTTGTTCGCTACTGACCCTGCCAAGGTGCGTGTGTTGCTGTTTTCCCCATATCAGTGTGTTTCCAATCCGGTAAGCCACCCGCAGATGCTCGATGCTTCGACAGCGGCTGGCACCCAAACTGGCAGACTTTGCCGACGCACAGCCATGTGGAGCCTACCGCCTGACTTCAGTGCTGAATCCAATGGACGCGAGCGCTGCAGCTCCCGCTCCGCTCTGAGCTTAACCGTTGATCTATCTGTGCGGCAGGGCGGCCGGCTGCTGAGTGGAGACGATGACGAGGATGAGGACGGCTTTGGGCCGGAGGCGGCAGCAGAAGATACCGGGGCGGCGCAGCCGCTACCTGTGCGCCGACGCATCGCCGCGCTGCAGCAGAACCAGGTGTGGAGAGGCGCTCACGAATTCATAGCACGCTCACAACTCTGACAGTAGGTTGCCGTGGCACATCCGCACATCTGCCACCTCAGCGATATCTGGCGTCTGGGCTGTCCTGCAACAACATCTCCTTGCATTTGCAGCCTGTTTCGAGCATTCCACCTGCTGACCTGCCTGAGCTTCCGATCCTAGTTTGTGCATGCAGCGCGAGATCGATGACGCCCGGGCGGACTGCTGGTGGCGGCAGAAACAGCGTGCCGACAGCGCGAGGGACCAGGTTGCTGAGCTCGGCGCTCGGCGCCGCAGCATCATAGCAGCCTCAGGTACTTGTGCATATCAATAATAGGGGAAGTTGCTGCTGCATATCAATAATAGGGGAAGTTGTTGCGAGGGGCGATGCCTGCTGGTAGCTCATTTCACAGGCTCTCTTGAAGCGCATCGTCCGGCAGTCCAACCCAACATCCTGACATATGTAGGACAGCGGTAAGAGCCGCGTTCCTGGCGCTGACGGGGCAATCCTGGCGCGTCTGCTGCTGCAGGGCAGCGGGCGACGCCGCATGTCCCTGGTCAGAAAAAAAAACGAGATTACTGTTGTTGAGCTTGCAAACCTACGAATCTACACGTTTGCCTGTAGTGCAGCATGAGGCGTCACTCTTTTGGCTGCAGGCGCTGGTGGCGGGCGACGCTGGCAGCCAGGCGGTGCGTGCACATTGCTGAAACCTATACCAAAGCCGTAAGTCGATCGCCAAGTCACAGCGCGAGGCGCCGCACTTTTGGCTGCGGGCGGTGGTGGCCGGCACGCTGGCAGCCAGGCGGTGCACCCGTGTTTCTGACAATCCAATAGTCTTTGATGCGCGCATGCCAGGACATCAAGCAGTTTGATTTCTCCAATGATGCAGGGCAGCGCGATGCGCCGCACTTTTGGCTGCGGGCGCTGGTGGCCGGCGACGCCGGCAACCAGGCGGTGCATGCGCGCGACCACGCGGCGTTGGCGCATCTGATCGACGTGCGCGTGGCGGGGCGGCCGGAGGTCCCTGGCTCCGGCATTGCAGAGACCTTCTCCAGTGGGTGCCCACTGCGGGCTGCGCCTTGATGTGTCGACCTTAGAGAGTACCTGCCGCGCCTTTGCGGATACAAGGGTGGCAGGGCGGCCGGATGTTCCGGGCTCTGGTGTTGCCGAGGCTTTCAGAAGTGAGTGGCCTCTGTGATCCATCATGTTCGGGGGTTTGCAGCTCCAAACATGGCCACAGGGCAAGTGGGTCAGCTTCTGGATATTGTGGCGATGTAGGGCGATGTAGGGCGATGTGGGGCGCACCGCCGAGGAAACATGCAGGACAGCAATAGAAAGACACGAAAAAGAAATTCTGAAAGCCTGCACCGAATCAAAGCGCCTGACATCATCCTTTGACCTGTGCAGTCGAATTTGAATTTTCGCACAACGACTTCTTCGAGGATTGCGTGCTGTCCAAAACCCTGGAGTTTGCGCCGCGGCCGACGCGCCCCGACCGGCCGCCGGCGCTCCAGGCGAGTCAAAGACACTCACCGGTTCAGCTGAAGCATCGCCCTGTATGATGATATGACCCGAGGTCCCGTTCTGGGTTGCTACAGCCGGAGCTGTACTCACACTGTATTCATCTCTGATTAAAAAACGTCCCAGGCGTTGCAGGCGGTGCGGCAGAGCGGCGTGAAGTGGCGGCCCGGGAAAGACCTGACAGCAGCCAAGGGCGGCAGCTTCTTCCACATCTTCCTGCCGGGTACGCATTACGACTGCTGTCAGCCAGAGGTGCGAAAATTCTGAGGGATCAGGACCGCGAATGGTGGCCAAGGGCGGCAGCTTCCTCCACATCTTCCCGCCTGGTGGCCGCAACGACGTCAGACCTCTGCACTGTCAGATCCTCCACTCGACTCCTCCTATGGCTCCTCTTCTGGCAGCTCAGGGTTCACGTATCTTAACACACCTTCCTGCTCGCTGGCAGGCGGCGCGGCCCTGGCCTTCGGCAATACGGGCGGCAGCCACGCCAACACGGCAAAAGCGGCAAACCTGGCGCACCCTGTCACCCAATGACAGTTCTGACGTCTCATCGTCCATCCACTGGAAAGGTCGTGCCTCGTCGGCAGGCGGCGCCGCAAGGGCATTTGCCCGAGCAACGGACCTGCTTCTTGGCTTCAGGCGGTGCGGCCAGGGCATTCGGCATCACAGGCGGCGGCCGTGCGGATGCGGCAGAAGTGGCGGACCGGCTGACTGAGCTGCTGGGGGAGCTGCAGAGCGAAACCATTCCGCACGCGGTGCAGCAGTGGCGCCAGATGGCGGCGCTGCCAATCGGCGAGGGCGCCTCCTCAGATAGCGACGCGGACGAGGGTGAGGTGGGTTAATTTCTGCAGCAAAGAAGCAGCAGCAACATTTCACATGTGGTGCGGCAGTGGCACCGGATGGCGGCGCTGCTGATTTGCGAGGGCGCCTCCTCAGCGATGCGGACGAAGGTGAGGTGATTTAGGAGTGTTTCACCTGCAGCCACCGCAAGGTATTGTGCCTGCAGCCACCGCAAGGTGCGAATGAGACGGCAAGCGGCGGCTGGCTGTTGGAGTGCACATCACACGACGCTCCACTCCCACTGGATTCCTCCCCAATGGTCGACTTCTGGGATCGCTCGACACGATTGGCATAACCTGTAAAGCCTCATCATTCAGGAGACAGCACGAGAGTCGGGCAACAAGTCGGACGATGAAGGGGAAGCGGATGCCTCGACGGCAGCCAGCGCACGAGACTTCCAAGGAATTGCGCTGAGCATACTCGATCCACCTACTAGGTGCAGGAGGGTTCCGGGGAGTCGGGCAATGAGTCGGACGATGAGGGGGAGGCGGGCGCGCTGGCGGCGGCGCGCCGAGCGGCGCTGCGGGAATCTAAGGCGGCAGCGGCAAAGCGCGGCAGCTGGCTCAAACCGACGCCCACGACGCTCATGTTCGTCCTCATCGGCCTCGTGCTACTGGCCCAGGCACGCTTTGGGGTTCGGACACACAACTTGTCCGAATTTCACTTCTTCATTCGTCACCCATGACGCTCACGTCCGTCCTCATCGGCCTCGTGCTGCTGGCCCAGGCACGCTTCAGGTCATGATTGCCGTAGGTGCCTCTTTGCGCCTACACTTGGCTGCCTACGCCTTAGGATGGACTTCTCTGCTCTTGAACCTGCAGCATGCAAAGTGGAATAACTATTGCACGTGCTGGTCGGTACTGACATTTGTCAGTTCCGTCCCACAGGTGTTTGTGGTGTTGGACATGATGACACACAGGAGCTGAAGCCGGCGATTTCTCGAGCTGCGCAACAGCATTGGCGGGGCCGTAGGTGGCAGGCAATGTCGCATAACGGAAAGTCGCATGCATAGGCATCTAGACACAGTTGACGGCAGGCCCCTGTCGCTTGGCTTGATGGACTTGTGGCTTGATTTTCTGCTAAGCAAGACGACGCCGTTTCAACCTTCCAGCAGTTTGAAACCTTCTTAGCATGCAGCAGCATTGCATAGATACATGTGCTTATTACATTTGATAAAGGCTCATGCACAGTCCATCGCTGAATCAGCATCCTGAAATCAAAGATGCCGTAAAGCGGCAGATGTGTGGACGATTGTTCAGAGTGAGCCGTTCAAGAACACGATGACGCATCAACACCGTCAGCACACTGAAAATCAATGAAAACTACTGGATACTTTGGTGCACGATCGCCCTGCAAGCGCCCCAGGATGGCACCAGCTCGCATGGCACCGGAGGCTTGCCTTATACCTGCCCGACTCACCGCTGGAAAAATGCGTGCCTCGCTTAGGCCAGGGGTTAATGCGCTGCTGCCATGACCGTCAGACCTCCCACCAGGGCTTCTTTGGCGTCGCAGCCGCCTGCCGATCGCGCAGGCCGCGGGATGTGGAGCCCGGCGTCTGCGCAGCCGCCGTGTCCACCGCCGGCGGCCGCTGCGCCGGCCGCTCGGCACTGCCGGGCCTGCCGCTGGGCTTGGCGGTCGCTGCCGCGGCGCTGGCACTGCTTCTCCTGCGCCGGCTGGCGGCAGGCGCTGCGACGGGCGTCACTGCCAACACGGCTGCCGCGGCCGCGGCGCCAGCAGCGTCGTTGCCCTTGTCCGGCGTGGCGCCCATCGGCTGGTGCCGCTGCGGGCTGGCACTGGCGGCTGCGGCTGCACCGCCGTTCTTGACAGCAGACGCCAGGCGCTGGGCCGCTGCCCGCTGCTTGCGCCTCGGCGGCGACGGCTGCGGCAGCGCCCCAGCGGCTCGTGTGTCCCCGTCCGGCCTGCAACACGCCAGGTCAGGCATTCTTGTCCCTTTCCTCTGTAATGTCTGAGAAAGACGTTTTGTGCCGCCGACTGCAGTTGGTCGAGCACTTGGACAAGGGCGCATCTGCTTGACAACGCGGCCGGTTGAAGACCAGCCACAGCGGAAGAGCATCCGCATGAAAAGCAGCCTTGCATCGCGAATGACCACCTGGCTTGATTGCGTGGCCGCGGCTGCTTGCCGCGAGCTGCAGTGGGCTTCGCAGACACGGGAGCGTCTTCCGCGGCCTGCGTCGGCTGCCGCTGCTTGCGCTTCCTGCCGCCACCCTCGGGCAGCGCCCGCGATGACGACAGCTGCTCCTGCGCCCCCGCGGCCGACGACACATGCCGCAGTTGCTCGGCGTGCGATGCCTGCCCCTGCTGCAAGGGCAGCGCCGCATTTGATGCCGCTGCTGCTGGTGCGGACGCTGCATTGAGCAACGCATGTGCCATGCCAGCCTTGGGCAGCCCGCCTTGCAACGCCGCTGCCGCCGCTGCAGCGGTAGCTACTGCCGCTGCTGTAGCTACAGCTGACGTTGCCGCCGGGGCAGGGCTGGGCAGCAGGTCACGCTGCCACTGGCGGCGCTCGGGCTCGACAGGGTACACCTCGTCGGCTAGGGCGCCGATGCGCAGCCAGGTGCTGTCCGGGGAGTCTTCCGCTTCCGGACTGCTCGGCCGCTCGGGCGCTGCGGCCGCCGCCGCGCCGCCGCCGCTTGCAGGGTACATGTGTTGCGCCGGCGGCTGGGCACTGTCCTGCCCGGGGCCTGGCGAAGGCGGCTGCGGCCCAGGAAGCGAAAGCACCGCAGCTGGTTGCTGCTGCAGCTGCAGCTCCGCCATGGATCGGTGCTCTGGGTGGGTTTGCTGCCACTGGCACGGCGCCTGCTGCTGCAGGCCGTGAGGCATCTTGGGCTGCGGCGGCTCAGGCCGCGACTGCAGCTCCTGAAGCGACGCTCGATGCGGCTCTTGCGGCGCCGGCTGGGGCGGCAGACCCGCTGCTGCCAAGGCCAGCGGCGGATCCGCCACACACGGCAGCCCAATGGCCGGCGGCGCTGTGGCGGGGCTGCAAGCTGGTGCCTGCTGCTGCGGGAGGCTGCGATGCGGCTGCTGTCGCTGCTGCCGCTGGCTTCGAGGAGGCAACTGGCGGCCCTGCTGCTCCTCTGCCGGCGAGAACGAGCCGTCAGACGGCGCGCTGTTCTGCCAGTTGACCGGCGACGGCCATGACGGCGCCGGAGCCGCCACTGCTGGTGCAGCTGCCGACACTGCAGCCGGCGCCGCTGCCGCCCGCGCCGCTGTCGCCGGCGCCGCCGCTGTTGCGCGCTGCGGCGGCGACGCTTCCCCGCTATGTCGCCCGGGGACATTCTTTGCGAGCATCGCCATCAGGTCGGCCACAGTCGGCGGCCGCTGCGCCGCGGGCGCAGGCTCAGCCGGCGGCGGCGCCCGCGGCGTCGCCCCGAGGCCGCCCCTGAGCCATGAAGGCCTTGCAACCGCCTCGGCGCTCGAGCGTGTGCCGCTGCCGCCGTGGGTCGGGTGGCCGTGAGCGGGTTGGCTGCGCCACAGCTGGCCGCTGGCGGCAGAAGAGGCTCCCATTGGCGCTCCCGCCGCGACAACTGCGGGCGACCTTTCATCGCCGCCTGCTGCCGCCGCAGAACTGCCGACGCCTCTCAATTCGCCACCTGGCTCCAGTTTGACGGCTGCCGCCAGGCCGCCGCAGCTGCCGATGCCGTTGTGCGCCGCCGCAGCAGGGCTGCCCACAGGCGGCCTGTTCGGCACTGCTCGCGTCACCCGCGGCTCTGCTGGCTGCTCCGGCTTCTGCTGCGTATGCTGCGCCGCGGCGGCTGCGGCAGCGGCCGCGGCGGCGGCCGCCTCTCGCCGCACTAGCCACCCTGTAGGGCAGATGGGCTGGAGAAAGGCGTGCTGCAGCGCCGTTGCCGCCGTCACCCGCGCCGTGGGGTCGATTGCAAGCAGTTTCGCCACCAGGTCGGCCAGAACTCGGTCCATGGCCGCTAGCTCGCGCTGCAGGGGGGGCGCCGCGAGGTGCCAGCCGGCCAGGCGGCCGGTTCTTGGCGCGAGGCGGGAAGGAGGTGCCGGCGACGAGCGACCGGCTGCGGCCACGGCAACGCCAGCGGGATTGTCCGGCCGCAGAGCTGCCTCGACCTGCGGTGAGTTCAGCACACGCGTCAGTCAGGGCCACCAGAGGAGACCCTAGACGGAAATCTGAGGTTTGTAGGGTTTTGAGGTGAGAGCAGCGTGATGCACTCGTCTTGATACAGTGAGTCAGGACATACATACATGGTACAGCATGCCGCTGGATGCCAGGACGTGAGCAGCCAGGTACTTGCCGTCCGAGTAGAGCCTTGCCCCCACAATTGCACGTTCAAAAATCCGCACCTGACGCAACAGCTCGGAGGGCGTGTGCGCGGGGAACAGCGGCCGCTGCAGCGCCACCTCTGCCAACACGCAGCCCAGGGACCACATGTCCACTGCCGTGCTCGCTGCCTGCCGCCCCGTGACAGCCTGGGGAGGAGCATGTTGTCATCAGTTCGGTCTGTTGGATATATTAACGAGCGAGCCTGCAGCAAAGGGCGGCATATCGCCTGGCAGATTGTGGGGCCAGCCTCCGTGCATGACGAACGAAAGCATGACCCTAAAGGTGCCTGCCTCCGGAGCGCGGTACGACAGCGTCTGCATCTCGAAGCTCAGCCGGCCGGTGTCGACGCCTGCCGCCGCAAAGCAGCTGCCCAGGTCTGCGATCTTCACGCCAACGCCTGCGCCGCCTGCGGCAGATGTAGCATCGGGTGGAAGCGTGAAGTCTGAGTGTGACCAGGTTGTCGTGCCTTGAACAGCAAGAAAAGCGGGGTACACGGCATGGAGGGTCCACCCCCGACTGTGAGTTGAGAGGCCAGGGGAACGTCAAGCCTGGGCACACCTGCCGACCGCGTCAGGAGAATGTTGTCCGGCTTCAGGTCCGCGTGCACAAGGCCGTTGGCGTGCATGGCGTCCAGGCCCACCTGCGCGGGGCAGTCTAGGTTTTGCCACAGGGCAATGCACGCGCAGTTGGCGGCCTTGGGGCTGCAGGGGGCTTCTGGCCTGCTTTCTGGCCTGTTCCGACCAGAACAGGGCCGTGCGCATCGGCTCGCGTATGGCACCCATCAACCTGCCGCGGATGCGCGTCTGTGAGCCAATGGCTGCACTTTCCTGTGATCGAGTCCGCACCAGCAGCTGGCGCGTGATCTGGCTCCGCTGCTGCAGGTCGACTCGGCGTGCAGGATGTGACATGCGCCCCACATTCCAAATAAAAGCACAAGTCAAGCATCGGGCGCCTCACCAGCAGCTGGTGCGCGATCTTGCGCAGTGCGGACAGCCGCTCGCTAGCAGGCGCACCCGCAGCCGCCACCAGATAGTCCAGCAGGCTGCCGTGCAGCCGCTCCAGCACCTGAGCGGTGAATCCAGCTGGGTCCTTGTATAGACTCCTCAAACAGGTTCCGCAAATAGGCGCTATCTATGAAGGGCAGAGGCCCAGGCCTCTGCTGCACCTTGCAGGCAGCGCCTACGGTCATGGCGCAGTTTGCAGACAGCAAGCCGGTGACTGTTCTGAGGATGTTCCTCCAGATGCGTGAGTCAGTCGCTAGTGTGCGCAGGGCAGGCTGTTCAAACCGGTAGAAAGACCCACCAACACGAAGTGGCCCTTGAAGCTGAAGGCGGCACGCAGCGACACGATGTGGCGCGCAGCAGCGGGCGCCGCCGCCGCCAGGAAACGCAGCGCGCGCGCCTCCTGCAGTTTTGGTAGGGTTGCAGGAAGCTTTAGATGCAACTCGCCAAAACACCCTCCAGAATCAGCAGATCGTGGGCCTCCCATGCCAAGACAGCGCAAATCATGATGAAGCGGGTGCTTATCACGTGCTGTTTGTTTTGCCGAATCTCGAATCTCGCATCTCGAATTCTGGACGATGCAGCTGCATTGGCGGCAGCTTCAGTGTGCCGCACACTGTGGCTGAAGCCGAGGCAGCACAGGCCTCGCGCTTCCGCTGCTAGTGCTCCCGCCGCAGCTCGTGTTCCGAGGGATGCCCCCCAGATCACAGATACGAACCAACAGAAGGACGCAACTGGACCGCAGCGCTCACCTTCTGCCCTGCGAACGCCAGCTGGCGCTTCATAACCTTGAGCACCACCGGCGGAGCCCCCAGTTGCAGCTCGTCCGCTGCCAGCAGCACCTGCGCCGAGGCGCCCTCGCCCACCGTGCTCAAGTACCTGTGCACGGAATGCAGGTCATGTTGGATGCACTTCATGTTGGCTCTGCAAGGGGCTGGCATGTTCCAACCTCATAAGAGACCGAGATTGTGTGGCCACGATCGACATGGGGAGTGGAGCCTGTGGCTGCAGCCCCACCTGTACCGCCGCGCCAGCAGCGGCAGGTGCGTGCCGACCCGCAGCCGCCCGTCCGGCAGTGTCCAGCCGCCCGCTGGGATGGTATCTTTCTGGGCGAAGTCGTGCTGCGCCGTGTTCTGCCTGGCTGCGTTGCCGCCGCTGCTGCCTGCTGGACGTCCCACGCTGCCGCCCCCGGTGCCGCCGGCGCAGTCTGCCGTGAGAGCGGACAGGCCGGCGGTGAGCTGCGCGAGCGGGCTGAGCGCCGCCGCGGGCATGCATGGCAGCATCTCCAGCGTTTCTGGGGCCCAGGCCGCGAATGCGCCCCTGGAATGTGCTGCTGCAAGGACAGTGGAGTTGATTGAGACGGCGTGTACTCTCAATGTGGAGGTCTGGGGACTTGTTACCAACATGACTCAGTGCAACCTGAGGTGCAGTGCAGTCGAATTAGATCGGATGGAACGAAGCGCAGCCCTGGAGGATTCAGATGAGCGCGACACCACAGAATTACAGAGCTCACCTGTCATTGCGTTTGCAGCAGAGCGTCGAGTCGCTGATTGTTCACATCCAAACTCAGAATTTGACCTCGGCACACTCGATCGGGATGCACTGGTGTGCAACTCACCAGTGCAGCTGGTTTTAGCTCACCAATGCACCATCAACGCATGCAGCGCTTTATATTGCGAATTTTACTGTGAGAACCTTTCGAATGATGCGAGTTCAGGGGAACGTGCTGCCAAAGAGTGGCAGCCGCATCAGGGCCTGGTGAGCTGCTTATCTGTGTGTTCGGCTGATGCGCAGAAACCCCAATCGACCAAATGCAAAGTCCACTGAGAACGGGGTCTTGCAATATGACGACATTGACGATCAACAGTCTTCAAGAATGACGCTTTTGTACTGCATTCCGCATTTTCACGGCCAGTCATCACTCTGCTTGTTGCCGACGATGCTGACGGCTGCTTGAACGCAGCCATCCCACAAATGGCGCACAGGCACCGTGAGACTGAACACCACAGCCCAGCGACGGCAGTGGTGTGGTGCGCGGTGCAGAACAGGCACCAGCGTTCCTCTCTTCCTTTCCTTGCAGAAACCCTAAGGGTCCGACTCGAAGCAGAAAGGCGTGCCCATCATCCGCCCACTCTTCCGGCAGCGGCGTCAGGCGGCCATCACGGATACTGGCGGCCAGTCCCAGCTTCCGCAGGCCGCGGGCGCCAAGGACAAGGCTTGGGACTTCTGGCGGCGGCCCTGGGACGCGGCACAGCTCGAGCGTGCCGTCGCTGGCCCTGATGCGCTGCGTCCACGGCTCCTGCTGCTCCGCCGCCGCTGCCACCGTCGCTGCTGCCGCCGGCGGTTGCGTGCAGCCAACTGAGGAGCGCCGTTGCTGCGGTGGCTGTGCTTGCAGCTGGGCGTCTTCCGCCTGCCGCAGGCTGACGGAGGACACCCCTGCTTCAACCGCCGCGGCAGCTGCCGCAGCGGCGGCACGCTGCTGCCGCTGGAGGCCCGCCAGCGACTCCAGTGCCTCCGCAGACGACAGGTACGCTACCCTATAGCTGGGCGTCTCTCTGCCGTCCGGCAGGACCGCCGGCAGCTGCAAAGGCACCAGTGAGTACCGACTGTCAGCTGTCGGCGGCCCAGTCGTGGCCATGCCAGCGGCGTGTCCCTAGAAACTCCAACTCTAGCTGCAGCTGCTCCGCGGCGTGGACGGAGACGGCCAGCTGGCCGTCGTAGGCAGCGTCAACAAACAGCCACCTCGTTAGGGACTTTGGTGGTCGCACACCCCTGTTCTCGATGTGCATGCAGCCGTACCTGCCCGTACCTGCAGCATGCCCGGGCACAGTCCCGACAGGTCCGTTCGCGTGAGCTGTGGTGTCTCTGCGGCAGGCATGCAAGGAGCAACTCAGCATGAATACAGTCACATGCTGCGCATGGCAGAATACATTTTCGTTCACAACAACAATGGTGAAGCTCAGCAACAAGCATGGCGCCAAGAGTCGGGGTTCAGCCTGACACAAAGCCTCCACTCGCCTTCCTACAGCTGCTGTGCTCTATTCTTGAGCCTGCTGGCTCCACTGGCTCTCACTGCGATACCAAATCCTGCTTCCCGGCTGCTGCAGCTGCAAGCTCGCCGCCCGCCGAGACGGTGGCGATCAGACGCCTCGACTTCTCACGAGAGTGCAGCTCAATTGAACTCTGGTGCACGACGGTATCGGCGCTTGGGAAATGCAGTGGACACAAAAGGAACACACAGACGAAGCCTCCTCCCCAGCTATTCCGGAACTCCGGAAGCTGAGCAGCATTCTGACGACAGCGTTGAGTGTCTCATGTGCAGCACGTGCAGGTCAGAGATCTGCCACGCTGCCCTTTGTGTGTCGAAGGTGTGCATTTTGGCAGCAGCTATTCTTTTGCTTCCTGTATGTCTAGAAATCTGATATAAGTTTCCCAGTGCCGACAGCGCAGCTGCTGCGGGTCCCGTCGTTCCCCGGCACACAGTCAGCAAACTCGAGCTTCCCCCCGGCGGGCTCCCAATATTATCCAGGTGCAAGACAGCGATCCAGCCTCACTGGTGTATGGCTGCCTCTCAGGCATGCCAGGTTATGCAGACCAACGTCTCAGTCTTGTCGGAGCGGCCGGCGGCGCTCAGGGCCGGCTGCAGAACTGCGGCACAAGGCCGCAAGCATCAACGCTGCAGTCGAATCAGCGGCCGGCCAGTCGCGCTGGCATGGCCAGCCTCCAGATCGCCCTCCTCTGAAGGGGCAGCAGCGGCTGCGCAGCCGCAGGCGACTAGCAGCAGCGCTTCAGCACTGCTCGATGCCCCGGCGAGCTGCCCCTACCCCCGCCCCGATGGCTATGACACGGATGTCAGCCCCTTCGGCAGCATCGACCTGTCCTTCAGCCCAGCAGCCATCGCCGCCGCCGCCGCCAGCGTTGATGAGATCGAGCTCAGAAGCCGCATGTCTGAGCTGGCAGACGACACCGATGCAGCGGACGAGTCAGACGCAGAGGACGGCAAGCCCGACGGAATGAGCGCGTCTTTCAAGGGCATGCTGCTGCTGAATCTGGGCGCGGCGCTGTTCGGCTCCAACATGGTGCGTGGATCTGCCCATGTTACGGCTCATATGTCTTGCGATGCCTGCAAAACATGTTGCATTGCTTTCTTTTCGTCATCTGCCGGGCGTGTCCTTTTCAGCTGCGTGGCCGGGCACCCAGCCAAGCTCGCGAGACCTCAACCAAGTGCTGAATGTCGCATGCTCGGTACATCCGATGGTTCAAAGCGCTGATGGGTGGGCCGACGCCGCACCTGGGTGCCGCCGCCGCAGGTGTATGGCCTGGATAGATCAAGGTCATACACCGCTAACTGGTCTAAAACTCCAAAAACTTCCCTCCTATCAGTCTTTCTCACATGCACAGGTGGCCATCAAAGCAGCGGAGGACAGCATGAGCAGCACGGCGCTGTCCGCCTCACGCTTCGCCATCGCCGCGCTGGCATTCGCGCCTTACGTGTGGCGCGGCCTTAAGCTCCCGCACGTCCGACGCAACGCCGCGGAGCTCGCGCTGTGGCTCTTCGGTGAGACTCCCTCTCCATGCGACGGCTTCAGGTAGAGGGCTGCTTGATTAGCTGTTTCAAGCGGCCTCTCGAATGGCTGGTAAAATTGCAGTGCGAGGCGTTGGACGGGCCAATGCGACACTGGATCTGTGGTCCGCGCCTCGTGGAGATGCGCGTGGAGATGCGAATCGCATGGGATGACTGTCTGCAGGCGGCTACACTGCACAAGCAAGCGGCCTGGAGATGACATCGGCAGCACGCGGCGCGTTTACTGGTGCGTGTCGCCGAACAGGCACATCAACTGAGCACATCAATTTGAGCGCTGTCTGCATGTGGTGCTACTGCCGTCTACATCTGGATCAGGTGGAGCCGCAGTGGTGCCGCAGAATGCGCTTGAGGCCGAGAGCAAGGCTCTCTGCACGCATTGTGCAACCCGCCATGCTGTCGAAACATGTTCTGCCGCACCGTGCTCGAATTTTCTCTCTGCTGCGCAGGCACGTTCACGGTGGTAGCTGTGCCACTGTTGGTGGGCCTCAGCGGCCGCAAGGTGTCTTGGACTACCTGGGTCTCCGCAGGCGCGCTCCATCTCCATCGTGTTGCTGCACCTGAGTGCCCGCATCCTCGTGGTGCCGGTCATTAGCCATCAACTCTTGGCCACATTTCGACAGCCAGGCTGGAAGCAGTGCAAAACATCTGCTCTCATCATGCATCGCGAGTCCTGTTCTGTCGCAACGACCCATGCGCCCATGACGACGACTCTGCCAAACACGCATCCACCGCCACATCCCACACTGCACATTGGCCGTCGCAGTGGCGGCGATGATCGGAGTCGGAATGCTCACGTCGAGCGGCGGGGACCCAACATGGGGCGACGCGCTGTGCATCCTCAGCGCCACCCTGTTTGGCGTGCACAAGTACCGATCGGAGATCATCACCGCTCGGGTGGGGCGTCTACGACGATTCGCTCGGCACTGAGCTGGTTGTAATGCCGAAAACAATCACATAATGCTCTGCTACTGGGGACAGAAAGCGTCAGATAGAAGGGTCGCATTGCCACCTACTTTAATGGCCGTGCCTACAGCAGTATGGCTCTGTATTGTGCACTGGATGGCGTCAAATCGGTTGCAGCATTGCACAACCAGCGTGTCCACACCCTGCCCCGCATGTATTTGCAGGTGGAGGAGACAACGGAGCTCATAGCGCTGCAGCTGGCGGGTCTCGCGGCGGCGTCGGCGATCGTGACGGCGCCCGAGATCTGGAACTCCTTTCAGGTGAGCCGCTGTTTCTCAACTACGATTTCCTGCCGCAAACTTCCAGCGTCGAAGCGCACAACAGGAGGTGTATTGCCAGGATGCGTGGCAGGGTTGCTGATTGATTGAAGGCGAATATCGTCATCGAAACCCTTGAACCTTGAAGTACATGAGATTGATCGCTTTCACAACTTTTCGTCCGCGGTGCTGCAGGGACACGACCTGTCGCACACCTTCAACGCCTTCATCGGCCTGCCGTGGCCGGCGCTGCTGTTCATGGGACTCGGCACCACGGCGCTCACCCTGTGAGTCCCCCTGACCCGCTGCAGTGCTCAGCGGCGCTGTCTCAGCACTGAGCCCTACCTCTGGCAGTGCTCATGTCGATTGACCCTGTTGAGACGGACACGGCCTTGACATCATGAAGCCCACTGAGGCCGCTGCGGCTGCGCGGGTCGCAGGTGGATCGAGATGAATGCCCTCAAAGAGGTGCGTGGTACTCCAGAAGCGCAGCACCGCCTTTGTCCAGAGCTTGCCATTTGCGCCGCTCGCTTTGCCTCTGCCACCCCGCGCTGCGCTGTGCCGTGGAAACAGCCAGACGCCAGTACCACGTCGCGAACACCGTCACTTGTCACAGCGCCAGTCCAGTGTAAGCCTGGTGCAGGTGTCGGCGCCGGTGGCGGCCATCATCTACTCCGCGGAGCCGCTGTGGGGTGCCGGCCTCGCGTACTGGCTGCTCGGCGAGCGCTGGGGCCCCCTCGGCTGGGCAGGCGCGGGGTTTTGCGAAAGACCTTGGCACATCTCTGCCTGCACAATGGCACAGTCCAGCATACCGCGGGCAGCGCAAGCCACGGTTGAACATGATTACACAACGCTGCAAGAGACCGGCTTGTCGAACACAGTATACAGCTTCCTGAACATTTCCGGCAACCTGGACAGGCGCTGCGGTCATCATCGCGTCCAGCCTGGGGGCGCAGCTGGGCGGCAACAACGACGAGCGCGCCGGCCGCAAGAAGGAGACCTGACCGGAGCTTCTTCGGGATACTGCCATTGCCGCGGCCGCAATGACGATAGGGCGAGATGGAGGGCCAGCAGCGGCATCGACGGCGGCAACGGCTGCAGCGGCAGCAGGATGTAGCGGGATGACGGCGGCAGTGCGGGCATGCCAAGATCGTTTTGGACTTCAGGAATCTTGGCATGCAAGCGCTGCCTTCAGCTGGAGATGTGCTGCGGGCTTGGTGTGAGACTCAGCTTCAGGAGTGGAAGCTCTCAGGATTGGGCGTTGCGAGGCCCGTCAACAAGTTTTGCGGAAGGGAGACAATTTTATGAGGATCGTGTATTAGGCACTTGAGGGCTGCCTGGCGCGTGTGAGTATGCCAACTCAGAACAGCATGCTGCAGCGGCATAATGCTTATACAAATTGCAGGGTGGTCAGCACAGGCATTTTTTGTTGAGAAAGACTGCCTGCCTCTAGAGTGTGGTTGCGTATGTGAATTGCAGTGGTAATGGCTTGATGTTGAACAAATCAGCTTCAGCTGCCCTCTTGCAACCCTGATTTCCGGATGCTCCTGCTACGCAACAGAGCTGTAATTGAAAGCGCAGGCTAGTGACGGTGCCGCTTGCACTGCTGTGTTTAAGCTGCTCGTGTGTGCGCAGTATGAAGTAAACAGGTGGGTGATGAGATGTGGTGAGGCGCCTGCCCACATGGTACCATTTTGCCATTACCAGGCCATTACCAGGCACGCAACTGCATGCAGCATGCTGCCTCCGCCGCCAAGCTAGGTATTCTGGCACACAGCAGCGCCCACTGCCGCACAATCTCCTTCAAGTTTTCTGCAAGCCTCTATCCAGCAGATTTGCCGCCGCAAGATCAGGCACGTGCGGTGCGCTGCAGGCTGTCCAGCAGGAGCAGCTTCTGCAGGCCCGCGCCGCCGATGCCGTTGACTGCATCCGTATACCTGCAAGCAAGAAGCGAGATATCGACTCAGCTTGAAGGCAGCAGGTGCAGGTCGAAGCGGCTGTTGCTGAGACGGTCACAGGCCACGCCAGATGAGCGGCAGGGAGCGCCAGATGCGTCCCTGCCCTCGACAAATGCACTGAGTGAACACGGGTGCGCCAAAAGCTGGGATCCTGCGCAGTTCCAGGTGCAAGAGAGGCGCACGCGTCGATCTGGTTGGCGATGAGCACGTTGTCCAGTTGGCTGGGCTCGGGGATGGGCTTGAACATGCCCGGCTCCTCCTCTGGAAGGGGGTCCTCCCCAGCGGCGCGCCGCGCGGCATTCTCCTGCCGCCGCTTTTGCAGCCACGCCTGCTGCTGCTGCTGCTGCCGCGCCGCCGCGCGGTGGTAGAACGACACCTTGCCCGCCTCCGCCTGCGCGATTAAAGGCAGGTTTGACAGATCAGTCATCCTGTTCAGGAAATCTCATGGGAGACACAGCGACGAGGCGACTGTGCAGGAAGCGAAAGCGCTCCGCCACTGAGGACGCCATGCAGAGCAACCCTGTCAGGCCATCCTACAGGATCGCTAGCTGCCCGCAGCTAGGGCTCGAGCCGTCGGCGAGTGTCGGCGAGGTGCCTGCCGGCACATCACCGTCACAGCAGCAGCCTGTGTGTTCCCATCCCAAACTTCACAGCCATTACACCCAAAGCACCCCTCATGTAAATGCCAGTTTTCAAAGCTACACCTGAACATCATCCAGTGCGTCAGACAGGAACTCGGCAGTGCGGCCGAGCGGCTGCGCCATTGCGAGGCTGAGGCGCTGGAAGTCGCCCTCGCCCGCCGCGCCCGTTGCCGGCGCCACCTGTCGTTGGCAAGTGCACACGTGAGTGAGAAAAGACAGCTGTACGGCACAGGTGGTCTGCGGGCTAGAGTGAGCGGCGCAGGCATGCGAGTTGCTGTGGCTTCCAGGTCTGTCTAGAAAACACTCGCATGTGATTCAGGTCGGAGCTGCTGACGATACAGGGCTCAAGAGTCCATGCGATGCATCAGTGACATGCACCGGCGGCATGAGGGCGGAGACGAGATTGGAGTCCTGCATGCTGCCTCGAAACCCTAAAAGACTCCACACCCAGCCCTTGGTTGGCTGGCAGAGTGCTCACAAATGCGCACCTGTGCCATGAGGGCTGACACGAGGTTGGAGTTCTGCACGCTGACGGGGATCTCCTCGAAGATGTCGGCCCACCCGATGTTTGCCGCCTTCAGCTTGTCTGCCGTCAGCCCCGGGCCACCCTTGGACTTGTACAGCTCCATGAAGCCGTCCTTCAGCTTGATGGCCTGCGCCCCAGGGTGGATGTGGTCAGGTTTAAGGTTTTTTCTGTGCTGGCGCATTGACAGAATGGAGGCATTGGGCATCGCGGCAGCTCCAAAAAAATCACTCTGCAGTTCATGCGGAACAGCCAGCCTCTGCACAGCTCAGACTCGGCATGTCCCATCTCGCCAGTGGCGATGATTGCAGAGGCAAGGGTGTGTGGTCGGGCCCCACCTTCAGGGCGGGGTGCCGGAGGCGGAGGTGGCAGCGTCCACCGTGAGCGTGATGCGCCCAGCGCTTGATTCTCGATGAGTTCACACACACTCTACAAGCAACCCACCTTCAGGGCGGGGGTGCCGGAGGCGGAGGTGGCGGGGTCCACCGTGAGCGCGATGCAGCGCTTGATGCTCTCCTGGTAGTTGATGAACGTCTCAATCAGCTCCACCGTCTGGAAGGACCCCATGACCGTGGACTGGTACCTGCGCAGCCGGAGAGGGAGGAACACTTCGACAAGGGATCTTTCGGCTGTGCCTAATTTCTTGTACGTGGACGGCCATTCTCCCACAATGGCGGCGACCTCGACAGGTGTCTCGCGCACCAGCCTGCCAGTGCCCGGGCGCAGCAGCATGCTGCAGCATGCTCCTGTGTCGGACCAGGGCTGACGCTACTGTGCGTGGCATGCCAGCCAGAACCCTTCACCCCGCGGCCTCTGCCCTTGCGGCTCCTGGATACTGCTGCGGCAGCGATCCGCTGCAACCAAGCGCCGCAAGGTTCTGCTGCGCATGCGGTGTTGCTCTAAGACGTGCCAGCACTCACCAGCCAACGGTGTTGTTGTCGGCGTTGACCTCCCGCAGGCACCGCATCATGTCCAGCTGGTACTCCGCGCCCACATCGGCGCCGCCCTCCTCCTCCGTTCCCCGGCTCTGCAGGCACATATTTGGTCATTATCTGTAACGAGGATGCGCTGGTGAGCTCCTCTGCATCATGTCCAGCTGGCACTCCGCGCCCACATTGGCGCCGTCCTCATCGTCCGTCCCGGCTCTGCAGCTGCACAATGAAGTCGTGATAAGTAGTCAACTCGTGGACAGCAAGTGTATTGCTTCTGCACTATCACGGGCAGCTGCTGCTCCATGCCACGTCGGCGCCGCCCTCCTCACCTGCCCCGGCTCTGCATGTTTGCAGTGTATTCACGATGTGTCAAGGGCTGGATATCTGTGAACCCGGATGCGTATTCCGCTGCGCCCACATCGGCGCCGCCCTCCACATCCGCTCCCCGGCTCTGCATGCATTCACGGCTAGCGCTGCCGCTATAGCACAGCTTTTTCTCGACGCCGTGCACCACAGCGCCGCTGATCGCTGCAACCAGTGGCACGCAGCTGCCATCCGGCTCCCTCCCAGGCCCCTCCCAATCCGCTCTCTGGCTTCGCAATTACCGATCATTGGACCATAGGAGACAGCGCGTGCTGCTGCACCAGTGCGTGTGCGTGAAGCCTAGGTAGTCGTCGGCTCGTATTCAGATCGGCGGCACTGTCCTCATCGCAAAGCACATGCCCAGACGCTCGCTGCCGGTAGCCACCGGCAGCCACCACATGTGTGTCATGGCTTTGCAAACGAGCCAGCCAGCGGGCCTCCAGCATGCTCACCGGGAAGGGGAAGCTGTCTGTGACCTCCAGCGTCTGCCCAACATCCAGGCCCAGCAGCTGCCCAGTGACGAGGTTCGGCGCGCACTCCTGGCAGTGCTTCACGATTTTGAGGATGACGTGCCCCTCCAGCTGCACAGCCCGCAGCCGTGTGTCCTTGGCCTGCGGACGATCATGCGAAGCCATGAGCAAGCCGCTGCTACCATGTGTCGAGTTCTCAGAGCCGTGGGCAGATGTCGAGCACAAGATGAGCTGCCCAAGAGCCATGTCCGTAGGCTTTGAATCTCACACAAGTTTGGAGCCTCTACTACATGCATGCTGGGAGTGTGAAGCGCCATAAGAGCAGCGGGACGGACCTTTTGGGGGGCAGATGTTGCGGCTGCGAAATTCATGGGCTCCTTGGCCCCCATGGTTGCGGCGGATGCCTTCTAGAGTGCGTCTGTAAGGCCGTGTGTACTTGTCTCAAGCCAGAAGCGTCTGCAACTGTAGCGGCTGAATGCGAGGCCCAAATCGTCGTAGTTCCAAGCCAGATTCTTACGCTGAAAGAGGTGCTAGCAGCCGAGCGGCTTGGCGAGCACTCCCAGTTCCTTTCGTGTGCTTGCAACGCTGATTAAAGTGCAACCGTGCCCTCTGCTTACCGTTACTGCAGGCGCCGCAATATCCCCCTGGGAAGCTGGAAGCTGCAAACTCAAAGGTGTCAACAATGCCAGCGGCCCAAGTCGACCAGACAAATGGCAAGTTGCTACAGCTTACCAGCTCCAGCCCAACTGTTTGGGTCTCCCGCTGTAACCTTCCAAGACTGTTGTTCCCAGAAAAAGAATTGCCCCCGCAGCCGGCCGCCATTTCCCGGCCTGCCGCAACCTCCGCCATTCAGGTCTTGACGAAGTAGGTCACGCTGACGCAGGATCCAGGATCCTGTCCACCAGCTCACGCTTCTCGCTCAGGCCGGCGTAGCTGATGCCGCGGTCGCCCACGATCTGTTTCAGCTCCCGGCCGGCGTCGCGGCCAGCTCCTCCCGGCAGACGGTGACGTGCGGCAGCTGCTTGGGCTCAGGCTTGGGGACCGCCGTGACCTGCAATGAACGCCATCAACATGCGAACCATAGATGGTGAAAGTTCAACTGACGGTGAGGCGTGGCAGCTCCCTCGACTCCGGCTTGCTGGCCGCTGTGACCAGCAATGTGGCAAAGGTAAAAAACAGCTGAAAAAGGCCACGTATAGATCGGGCCAGACAAGCCAACCTCGCGGAAAAGTGGTGCTGTAATGCACGCTGCAATGCAAGCCCCAAGTGGAGAATTACCACACCTGCTTGACCGCCTTCGTGGAGTTAGGGTCTGCAGGGTGGCCGCTGAACTGGACGGTGCCTTCCCTGTCCACACCGAAGCTGTCCAGGATTTCAGAAACCTGCGCGCATTGCCGCGGACCTCGGGAGAAGATGGATGTAACCTCACGGCAGGCAGATGGCGAAAAGACTCAGATAGTGCACAGCGCTTTCCTGGAGAGTAGCAAACTGACCTGCGCTGCCGTCATGAGCTCCTTACCTACCTTGCACCCAGTGATGGATGTTCTCTCTGTAGTGCCCGTCTTGCCACTTCAAGACGATAGTGCCCGCCGCAGTCCGCTACAGGTAGCTGTCAATGAGAACTGCGTATTGCTCGCTCTGGGCGATGCGGTACTCCATATTGCCCCCCTGACACTGCACAAACTGGGCCAGCTGCGGCATTTCCTTTAGGACCTCGGAGGACGCCCACAATGACCGCGGTCTGCATACTCATGAGTGATCACGCTGCACCTGTGACAGGTGCGGGAAACGGTGCGGGAAGATGTGCCTGCATGGCCCGCACCTGCACACGTTTCACACACACTGTGATGCGTGTGTATACGGAACAAAACTAACATGTGTTAGCGCCTTCAGTATTGCGTCAGGCAGCATTGCGTCAGGCAGCGAGGCGCAGTGCATCTGCATGCATGAGGCACATGTAAGGCTGGAGCTGGTCATCGGCGCTGATCGTGCACATCATACATGCTGGGCTCACCAAGACGCCCACAGCTCGATGACCGTCGGATGGCCGGGTGCGGGCACCGCTGTGGGCTCTCCTCGAAGCCACTGGAACTGATCTCCTTAAGCTTGGGCGACCGTAGCGGCGTCAATGGGCTGCAGGCGGGCGATTATCAGACAAGGTGCAGCGCAGCATCCCGATTACGGTGGTATGGATTTTTACATCACTCTTGAGGTGTAGAATATGAGAACACCTCTGACGACTTATAGTAAGGCTTAATTAAGCGCACCAAAGACACAGATTAAGACCATGGCCATGGCAGCGCCTGGCGCGCCAGCAGCGGCGGGCTTCTACACAGACGCAATCGACCTCCTGAAGCTGGTGCTTGGCGGCAGCCTCCCTGGCTCGAAGGGCATCATCTTCTTGTGAGTTTTGCAGTGCTTCCTGGGCACCTTCTATCGCGTGACGCTGGATCAAGCAGTGGGTTGCAAGAGGGTCGTATGTGAACGAACTGAAGTCTTCCTTGTTCCTCAAGAACCATAATGATCTTGATCTCGGCAGTGATTCTGGCTGCAGCAAAGAAACCAATTCCTGAGCATGGCTGATCAGAAGTGATTTATTTGCTGCAGCCAGAATCACTGCCGAAATCAAGATCATTCTGGTTCTTGACGAACAAGGAAGACTTCACTGTTCATTCAAATACGACCCTCTTGCAACCCACTGCTTGATCCAGCATCACGCGATAGAAGGTGCCCAGGAAGCACTGCAAAACTCACAAGAAGATGATGCCCTTCGAGCCAGGGAGGTCACCGCCAAGCACCAGCTTCAGGAGGTCGATTGCGTCTGTGTAGAAGCCCGCCGCTGCTGGCGCGCCAGGCGCTGCCATATGGCATGCATGGCCATGGTCTTAATCTGTGGTCATTGGTGCGCTCAAGTCGTTAGAGGTGTTCTCAGCCCGAGGAGCATCACAATTAATGCACGACAGCGGCAAGACCTCCGCCATGACAGACCCGTTTGCTCGCGGCTGCAGTCACGGACATTTCCGTGTGACAACAAAGACAACTACGACTTCAGGATGTGCCTGTGCCTGCTGCTGTCTGTACATGCTTCCGACATCTCACGGGCATCATGCTTCCACATCGCAGTCGGTGCTGCACTGCAGGTGGACATTTGCTTGCCAGCGGCCAATTTCAGGCCGTCCACAACAGGGAGTCCACAACACCGTCGATACCACAGGGCTCATCGCAATGCGGCCTTTTGCGTCCAGCACTGCCTGCTGCAGCCAGAGCAGTCCGTACGTGTCTGTTTTGGGCTTGTGGACTAACAGGCCCACAGCATGAAGGGTGCGGATTTATGGGTGGGCTTTCCAAACAAGCGTTCACCTGCCGATGCTGCTGTGCTGGCGGGCTGGTGAGCCGCCCTTTTGTAAATGCTGAAAGGTCGCCTCCGGAAAAAACCTCGCTGTAGTGGATTACACGTCACTCCAGCACACACTGGCGAATTTGAGTGAGAGGGTCAATTTGCAGTTTTCCGGCTTTGCACACTTGAGTCGAAAGGTAAGGCGAAGATGGAAAGCGACAGTCTTGGCTGCAAGTCGGAAGGCCGTCGATGCAATTATCATGCCTTGGTGCCATCTGCCATTAAAAGCTGCTTGCCATCCTGCTCAACCTGTGCCATCGTGCCCTGCAAAATTCACGCGGAAGCAGTTTGTGTGTGTTTGCGAGCTGGCACAGCTCGCAGCATGCACACATGCATCAGCAATTGCATCGGCATCGTGCATCGGCGTGTACCAGCTGACTCACATGCGTGGAATGGCCTCAATTTCCACGGACACAGCCTGTGTTCTCTGCCCAGCAGTGAGAGAACATAAATTGAAGGTCAGACAGAGACGAAAGTGATCCTAGTTGTCTCCACCTGAATTTCAGGATTTCAAGCTTCGACGGTGTGCACTGACACGGCTGTGTGCTGACCCATGAATGGAAATGCTGCAGCGGTGCAGTTGGCAGAAACCTAGCGCGAGTGGAGCAACGCCAGTGATTGACGATACAGCGGTGTGCGTCGTTCTCATTCAGCCGTCAGCTCAGATGCATGTACCTTCACGTCGTTTGCATGACGTTGGGCGCCTCAGTCCTGCTTGGCCTTGGAATTCGCCGCGTTGCAGTAGTCGTACCTGCGGTGCAGGGGCAGAAGCAGGGGAAGGTGAGGAGGCATGTGGCTGATCAGCACTGCTGAAAGACGGCAAAGCATGCAGCAACAGGCAGGCTTCATGCACTCACATGCCCGGGCCATGAATCCACGCGCGAGCAATGCAGTGCTCCTCGCTGCCTAGAGTCGTGCGGGCGTATATGTACACCGTCAGGAGTGTGAGTGCGGTGTCGTCCAGCTTAGAGCCAGGCTTCGGGCTGGGACGCAGAGCAATGAGATCCTGCAGTGTTGGCCTGGACTGTTCGCGCAGTAGCTTGAAAGCCTCTGTCGAAAATGAAGATTTCTCGGCCATAGGCTTCACATCCTAACCACGTCGCGAGGAAGTGGGAGAGTATGAAAGTTGAAAGAGGCAACATCGGGCAGGAATAAAGCGGCAGGATTCACAATCGCAACTTGCCAGACTAATGTCAGACAAGCCACGTGGCCTCCCACCCCTCGTGCAAGCAAGTGCCCAATATTTCAGGCAGAACCGCACTGACGACATACAAACAGGTCACGAACAGGTTAGGCCTTGCTACTGCGAGGCCCTGCGCTTTTGCCCCCGTGTGATCATCTGTCTGCCTCGATCGAATGATGGACAGTGGGCCCAATGATGGCTTTTGTCCATCGTCGTGAGAAGGGGACACAAATGCCCCACCCCTCCCAGCAGCAGGCAGCACATGGGACTCAGGCAGGCGAGTGGTCATGTGCCAGTTGACAAGTCATGCAGCGTGAGATGAAGCAGTCAAAGTACTGAAACTCGTGGTGGTTATGGGAGTAAACCCTTTAACTCCCCTTGCATTTAAGTCCAGCCTCCTGCTGCCCGATCCTGTCATGCATGCACAATCAACCTGCCCGCAAGACCTGCGACTGCCAGCAGCGTAGCAGTTGTTTGTTTGACTCCGAATCGATCTCGGCCTTGCGTATCGTGTATCTGTCTCTTGTCTGCACTTTGACGTCCGAAGGACGATTGCAATAGCATATCGGAGCGTCAGGGCTGACGATCGTACTCAGCATTTGCGCCAGTGCATGCTCCTGCGTGCAGCGTCACGCCACGTGAGTCGAGCAGCTTTGCCGACGCTCTGTACCCTCCGCAGTAGCGGCAAGGGCAGCCCCGAGTGGCGGCGGCCGGCGCACCTGGTCTTGGGGTACAGCAAGTGATCATTGCTTATCGACACTAATATTCGCATTACCAGCCCTTGATGCATGCGCTCCACCAGCCAGCCAAAGCAGCTGCCCATCTACCTGCTGAGGCGCGGCATTGGCGCCCCCGCAGCTCGCCCGGCACAATGGCGGAGCAGGAGCAGAAGCCGGCGCCGGGCACCCTGGAGGACGGCCTGGGCGTGGTGAAGGACGGCTGGTTCACGGAGCTGAGCACCATGTGGCCGGGGCAGGGGCTGTCGCTGGAGGTGGAGGAGGTGCTGTTCCGCGGCCGCTCCAAGTTCCAGGCGTGTTTCTCCAGACTCGCAATCAGAAACAAGTGATATCGTAGTGAGATTAGCTTTCAGGTTCGGGATCTCTGACGACTACCAGCGCGAGGGGCAGCCCATGCAGCACCACGAGGTGCCCGCAGCTGGTCACTCTGTGTGTGTCTGCGCTCACCTGCAAGTTTGTTTACGCTGATGATCCTCATTAAGGAACCCGGCCGTGCTGCAGGATGTCTGCCTGCTGAAGACCAAGGCGTTTGGCAAAATGCTGGTGCTGGACGGCGTGATCCAGACGACGGACCGGGACGAATTTTCGTACCAGGAGATGATCGTGCACCTGGCGCTGTGCGCGCTGCCGGTGAGATACTTTGAAAAGGAATTGGCGTCTGGTAGCTTGCGGAATTCAGCAGGAATGGCAGGAAGGCATGACGTTGGCATGACGGTGGCATCCTTGCCGCCGAGGGAGGGGGCGCGTGTTGCAGGGGACTTGCCTGCAAGTCTTCTGCAAGTCGCTCAAGATCTGTGTTGATTCACTTTGCTGCAGGAGGCAGCAAAGAAGGTGCTGATTGTCGGCGGCGGCGACGGTGGCGTGGCGAGGGAAGTCACCCGGCACGCCTCGGTGGAGACCTGCGACCAAGCAGAGATCGATGAGTGAGTAGTAGCCTGGCTGGCGAATGATGTCACGTCTCATGTATTTCAGCATTTCCACTTCTGCTGCCACTCAGCCAGCTGCCCCTGTGGAGTGTGTGCTCATGGAAAGGAATCTCGCTCAGTGCGGGTGCTGATGGGTCCTGAGCTCTTGTGCAGGATGGTGCCGGAGGTCTCGAAGAAATTTCTGCCAGAGGTGCGTGTATTGCGGGGAGCTGTGTGCAGACTTTGCCAGCAAAAAAAAGCAGTTGCGTCCACTGTGGTCCTGCAAGCTGCAGACTAACACCATGTTTGCAGAGTTAAGGCCTTCAAGAACAAAAGAAAAACAGTATGCTGCAGCACCCTAACCCCCAAGCCCCCCTTTGGCGCAGATGTCGCTCGGCTTCAAGGACCCGCGGGTCAACCTGCGCATCACGGACGGCATCAAGTGGGTGACAGATGCGGAGGAGGGCACCTACGACGCCATTATCGTGGACTCCTCCGACCCTGTGGGCCCTGCGGAGGTCTTGTTCGAGGAGGTATGCAACGCAAATGGACCTACGAAAAATTACCCAACAGACTATGAATTCCTCCGACCCAGATTTGCCCGGCATCCTGGTTTGATGCCGTGAGAGTGATTCGGAAATGAAGTGCACAGGATGTGCACTTGTGCTGCTGTCCTTGACCATGAAAAGTTGCCATCTAATGCGTTGCTTGAGTCACAGCGAAAGGTCATAAAACACCTGCAGCCGCATCGTGGCTTGCTCAGCTGCAACACTGACGTCAGAGCCTGCTGTGCGTTGCAGCCCTTCTTCAAGGCCATGCACCGGGCGCTCAAGCCGGGCGGCGTTGTATGCACCCAGGTCCGCACCCTGATCAATCCCTGTTGTGTGCTGACACTTAAGTATGCACTCCCCGACATGACTGCGGCTGAGGCCACGTTGTTACGAAGGCAGTCAGCCACACTGGCACACCAAGCATGTCTGCAGTTCACCCTCTCTTTGCAGTTCACACGCTGCTTGCACAACAACCTGCAGGCGGAGAGCCTGTGGCTGCACCTGCCCATCATCACGGAGCTGGCGTCCATGTGCCACCGCGTGTTTGAGGGCGGCTCCGTGCAGTACGCCTACACCACCATCCCCACCTACCCCAGGTCTCCTTTGGCCGTTTTGTCTCGGCTTGTTGGCTGCCTTCTGCGCTGGGTGCACGTCGCCGGTGGACATTCCGACCATTGGCACATGTGCACGGATGCTGGATGGCCCGAACACTGCCTCTCTGACATCATCGGATTGTGAAGTAGTTGCACAAACTGACGTTTGGATCGCTTGTGGCGTGCAGCGGGCAGATTGGCTTCATGATATGCTCGAAGAAGGGCGCCGACGGCAGCCAGCTGGACACGCGCACGCCGCGGCAGCCGCCGCCGCAGCGCGGAGACTACCCGCCGCTCAGGTGCTTTTGATTCTGACGAATGTAAAAAGCTCCAAGCGAAATCACTTTGCCGTCCCTCCTCCGCGGTGCCTGCTTCATGTTCCAGGGCATTGGGTGACATTTCAAGCAAGCCTGCTGTCGAGCCGCGCATGGCGGCTGCAGCTCTCACCTGACAGGCGCATTGCACCGCATGAGCGTCCGCATGGGACTCTTGAGATAGGTGGTTGCCTGCCAAGCTCAACCGGCGACTGTCTGTGGTGCAGGTACTACAACGCCGAGCTGCACAAGGCGGCGTTTGTGCTGCCACAGTTCGCGGTGGACGCGCTTGACAAGTCGATGACGTACGCGTGAGCATTGGTCCCGCACTGCGATGGGATGGCTGCCGCAGCGTTGTGAACCCTTGTCTACACCATTGTGTGCTGTTGAATGGGTCTGTTCTCAGCTTGAACCGATGTGCACGATGCTCAGAGAGCAAATATGAGGAAGCAGCAGCCGGCAGTAGGAAGGAGCTTGTAAGCTTACGTACAAAGCGCCCTGTGTTTTCAGCCATTGTGCACTCTCATACATTGAAGCATCCTTTGCGTTCGCAGAGCGTTCCTAAGTCTCGCCGGCGCGGACACACCAGCGCTCGTGTTCACAGTAGAATTACCCAACAAACTCTTCGGAAGCAGCGCAACAACTGCTGCTGCTTAGCTCACCCCCGCGCAGCAGCCATGGCAGCGGCCGCGGTGGACAAGCGGACGCAACATGACGTAGAGATGAGCAGCGCGCCAGAACCTGCAGAGGCGATGCAGCTGGAGGATCGGCCAGCAGATGAGGAGGCAGACGAGGACCTGTACTCGCGTCTCAAAACGCTGCAGCGGCAATATGAGTTCCTTGACATCCAGGTCAGCTGTCGCCACTGCCTCGAAGCATCGGACGCGTATGGACTTGATCCTGCGCAGATGTTGTGCGCCCGCAAGAAGTGGACACAGCGCTATTACAGTGCACAGCAACCAACCCTTTCCCTTTCGTTGACAACAGGAGGAGTACATCAAGGAGGAGCAGAGAAACCTGAAGCGGGAGCTGCTGCGAGCGCAAGAGGAGGTCAAACGGATACAGGCGGTGCCGCTGGTGATTGGCCAGTTCCTGGAAATGGTGGACCAGGTGCGTTGCCTCGCAAAAAAAGACTATCGACGTGTCGTCTTATATTTTTGCTGCCGGGGCCGCTCGCCACACGAACTCTGGCCCTGTGCTGGGCCTCTGGCACGCCTGTCATTCAGTCTCAGGCTGCGGAGAGGTCTAGAAGATTTGCAACGAGGTAGCGCCAATGCATGGCACGCATTCAGACATGCCTCCAAGAGTATGGGCCCTTCTGGAAACGTTCTGCGTCAGTATCCTGTGTTTGTCGTCTGCAGAACTCGGGCATCGTGGGCAGCACCACGGGCAGCAACTACTACGTGCGCATCCTGAGTACCCTCAACCGGGAGCTGCTCAAGCCCAGCAGCAGCGTGGCGCTGCACCGCCACTCCAACGCGCTCGTAGACATGCTGCCGCCTGAGGCCGACTCCTCCATCTCCCTGCTGTCGCAGTCCGAGCGCCCCGATGTGACCTATCAGGTGAGTGTATCTTCTTCGTGGTCACATTACGTGGAGGACACTGGGGAGGGTTCAAGTATCAATGCTGTCGCATCATCGTAGCCCAAGCGCTTAGGGTGTCACCTACCAGGGCTGGATACTTGCGGAGTGGGAGCGGGTACCGTTTTGTTCTTGAGACGCATACTCTGCGGCGCAACCAGAGTTCGCAATTCAGACAGAGCACTAGGACGACATCCGCATGCAGGAGGGTGGGCAGCACAGCTGGGAACTCTGGGGGCGCATTGCCAAACGCTTGACTGGGGGTGGGCACATCATGCTTCTGAAATCGCGTTGCCTGATCCATGTCGATGTCTGTCGCTGCAGGACATTGGCGGGCTGGACATCCAGAAGCAGGAGATCAAGGAGGCGGTGGAGCTGCCGCTGACTCACCACGAGCTGTACCGCCAGATTGGCATCGACCCGCCCCGTGGCGTGCTGCTCTACGGCGCGCCTGGCACAGGTGCGTGAATATGCAATCAATATCATTGGCTGTGCTCTCCCTTGGCTGAGCACAGGCCTCTGGAGGGATATGTTTTGGATGCTATCAAAGCGCCACCGGCACAGGTGCCCAAGCCCTGAATGGCTTCATGCCTCCTCATCTGTGTTGCAACATGCTGGCACCTCTAGACTTGCTGGCACCTCTAGACATGCTGGCAGCATGAGGGTACTTGCGGCATGCTGGTACACAGTGTCCTGGTGTCTGGCGTGTCCGGTGGCTTGGTGCTGCGCCTGTCTGCCGGCAAGCCAGCACCACACACGCTCTGCCAGAGGCGCCCACTGGCTGTGCAAGCGAGTTTGACTCAGGTGCTGCCCTCTAGAGATTGACTTTTGACAGGTGTTGTACTACATCCGCAGGCAAGACGATGCTGGCAAAGGCGGTGGCGCACCACACGACTGCTGCCTTCATTCGCGTCGTCGGCTCCGAGTTCGTGCAGAAGTATCTGGGCGAGGTGCGTCGAGACATCTGGGGAAGACCACATGTGGGCCGCTCCTGCGCCTGTGCGATGGCTGCAACGCAGCGCTGTGGCTGCCCAAAGTCGATTGCGAGTCGCCGCAATCATACATGCCAAAGTCGATTGCGAGTCGCCGCAATCATACATGCGCGGCAGCTTCGAGAAAAGCGGCATCATATGCGCTGCCCACAACCCTGCGGATACCCTGCAGGGACCGCGCATGGTGCGCGACGTGTTTCGCCTGGCGAAGGAGAACGAGCCAGCCATCATCTTCATCGATGAAGTGGACGCGATTGCAACCGCGCGCTTTGACGCGCAGACCGGCGCCGACAGGTGCCTCGCCTTTTCCGTGGATTCATCTTGCTGCCTGTGTGCTCCAACTGCATGTTCTCGCAGGGCCTCGGCAGCATGGTGGGCGTTGCCCACAGCCGTACGAGCTTGCGGACTGGCCGCTGTCAATCGACGATGCAACGCAGCTGCATTGCAAGAATTCCGCACTGCTGCACCGAACGCCCTCGACAATGTTCAGGCCAATGAACATTGTGACCCCTGGGCTTTTGATGCGCATGCAGGGAGGTGCAGCGCATCTTGATGGAGCTGCTAAACCAGATGGATGGCTTCGACCAGACCACCAATGTGAAGGTGGGCATTGTTTCCTGCAGCTGTTGTCCTTGCTCTTCTCTGCTCACCGAGCGCACCGAACCTGCGGACATCGGCCGCTCTCGCTGGGTGCCAGCACGACAGGCGCGGCAGCAGCAGGCGCGGCAGCATGGCATCCGGCAGCTGGGGCGCTGCCACTAGAGTCTACACGTCGACTGTAGGCTGCGTGTACTGCCATCAATCATCATTGGCGCGCGGCACTTATCATGAACCGTAGAGTCTTCAAAGTCGAAACCTAGCAATTTCGTGTGCGGCAGGTGATCATGGCGACCATCCGGGCGGACGCGCTGGAACCGGCGCTGCTGCACAACCGTCATCCTGCCGGCCGGAATTCCACCGTGTGACTCGAACACCTTTCAATACATGACAGGTCATCATGGCGACCAATCGGGCGGACACGCTGGACCCGGCGTTGCTGCGGCCGGGGCGGCTGGATCGCAAGATCGAGTTCCCCATCCCAGATCGCCGTCAGAAGCGCCTCGTCTTCCAGGTCGGCTGAGCTCTTTCCCTGGGCTGTGCATAAATGCTGGACCATCATGCTGGACCTCCCGCGCCTCGAGCTGGGCAGGCCTGCGCGCGGCATCGCCTATGGTGTCCAAAGACGGGGCAAGGAAGGCAGGGCTGCAAAGTTACAACAGTGGTAGAGCAGCAACTGTGTTCGGCTCGTTGATGCTGTTGATGCTGACTGATTGCCCCCGGCATATTGTGGACGAAGTTGAGCGAGGAGCAGAGGACCTGGAGGACTATGTTGGGCGCCGTTTACATCATTCGATTTGCAAATTTAGAAATCCACCATTTATGTCGCAGGCGTGCACGTCGCGCATGAATCTAAGTGAGGAGGTGGACCTGGAGGACTATGTGGGGCGGCCCGACAAGATCAGCAATGCAGACATATCCGCAATATGCCAGGAGGCGGGCATGCACGCAGTGCGCAAGAACCGCTACGTCATTTTGCCCAAGGACTTCGAGAAGGTGGGCCGTTTCAAACTGCTGCGATGTTTCAGGTTCTCGGTCGCATCTGTCTTTCGTACTGCCTCAAGCTTCCAGCTTTGCTGATCGATTGCTGACCGCTGCTGCGGGTGACCAGCCATGCCTATTCGCCCTGTACTCCATCACGTGTGGTGACATGGTTTCGTTCTTGAATACATGACCTTAATTGCAGGGCTACAAGGCGAATGTGAAGAAGGATGCCTTTGAGTTCGAGTTCTACAAATGAGCTCAGAGCTCCCAGGAAGCATTGGCAACAGAGGTGCTCTGCGCCGGAGGCCACGACAGCCCTGAACAATCAACGCGTCTCAATTGCGCTATGTGATTGGTGTCGCGTCCCAATTGCGCTATGTGATTGGTGTCGTGACAACAGCTGTAAGCATGCGGGCAGAAAGCGTTCGTCATCACAGGTCGTCCATATGATAGCCGGTACTACCGCCTAGTAGGCGCATCAGATGCGTGCTGTCTTATTCGAATATTATATTATAAGTGAAGAGTGTTCACCTTCTGGGTGTCGACCCCCCCGCTGCAGCACAGCCGAGCCTCGCTGCAGACGCTAAAAGACCGGTCCCATTTGCTGCTCGTCCTTACGTCGCATCAGGCTTAAGTCAAGCCAGCGCATGTACCCTGCAATGTCCAGCAGCATCAGGCAAACCGCCGCCGCTGCAGCGGCCGTCTCCATTGTGCAGGGATTGGCTGCCAACTTCACGAGCACCTCTTTGCGCTTGAAGTGTCCATGGAGGCAAAGTAGCGCGGGCTGCTGCAACGGTGAAAAGGGCCACTGGCATGTCACTTCCCATTGCCACTACGCTACACGATGTACCTATATGATGCGTCTCTGAGTCTTTTGACGTATGTTCCTCGACACCTGTCGTGAAATCTGTTGCAGAGCAGCAAAAAGGTGGCGGTGGTGGCGTTCATACTCAAGACTTTCATCAGCGTCTTCGCCATACTGTCCCGCCGTGCCCAGTGTACGCCTCATGTCAGCACAGCACAGCATGTCAGACAAACCACGTGTCGCCCAAGTTTGCAGCGCCCAATATTCAGGGCAGAATCGCATCTACGACATGCACACAGCTTACAAACAGATCATGCCGCGCTTCTGCGCGGAGAAGATGAAGAAGCAGAAGGCGAACGCCAAGGTGGCGTGTCGGACAGGGTAATACCCTGCGTCCCTGGCTCCCGGCATGCAGCCCTTGCTGCGGCCTCCACAGTCTTTTCAGAGCTAGACGATGCAGCAGTTCCCTCTGTCGCGGCAGCAGTCTGGCAAGCCGCTGCGGATCGCACGCGTGAGCTGGCGACCAGCCACAAGCTGCAGCGCGGCGGCAGGCCATGTGCAGCAGGCAGAGCAGCACTGGCGGCAAAAGCCGCAGACGGGCAATGGCGCGTTCACAGCAGCAGATGGCAGAAGGCTGTTCGTCAAGGCTTGCAGTGGCGCAGTCGCTGCGACAAACGAGCAGCAGATGCTCGTTTTTGGGGCAGGGACGGCGGCGGCAGATTGCCTGCCGAAGCTCGTCGGCAGCTTTGAGGTGCGACACTTGCCGCCCGACTCCACATCACGGAGCACTGGCGGGCGGGTGTGAGTCCCCGCACATGCGTCCACCTGCTAGCCACGCCACATTCTGCGCAGGTGGATGGCCGCCCGTTTCTGGTAGAGGAGCACGCCGGCATACCCCTGGCAAACATGTGGCCACGCGACCCGCAGCTGCTGCTGGCGACGGTCGAATGCTTTCAGCAGGTCGCGTCCGTGGGCATGATCAACGCCGACCGGAAGCCAGCTCACAGCATGGTCCGCGGCGGCAGGTGAAGTCGTGTGCCCAAAAGCTGCGCCCCTGTCAATCTTACCTGCCAGACCATGCTGGGTTTGCTGTCAGAGCACCTGGCGGCGGATGGCTCCCGTCTTCACGACATGCACGCAGCAGCAAGTGAGCTGCACCAGCAGGCGCAGCCCTCCAGCATGACTGCTGAAGGGTCTTGGGCTGCAGGGTGCGCGAGATTGACTGGGGTATGGGGGTGCGAGTCGGCTCAACCCACCCCGCCTTTGTGGGCGCCATCAGCAAGGCGCCGTACCTTGCTGACGCGCCCAACCAGGTCATGCACGGTGGCTACCAGGTATGCTGCGCACAAACAGCAGGCACCCCTCGTAGGCAGGCGCCAGATGGAACATCGCGTAATTCAGGGCAAAGGGGTGCCTCGCAAGTAGGCGGCGCAAGTGCCGCAGTGAGTGCATCCTGTCTGCAGAACTAAGCCGGTGCACTTCTGGCAGCAGCTGCGCCCATTGGTAAGCTCGCTGAGCACACACAGCCACCTGCGGCAGTGTTGGGTTGCTCCATGGTTGACCAAAAGTCAAATTAAATGGCCCGCGAGGCTGTGGGCGCCCAAGCAATGCCGATCACATTCCCATCTATGCTGTGTGCAGGGGACACCGCTGTACTCGTCAGCACCGCAGCACGCGGGCCTGACGCCGCGGCTCACCGACGACGCCGCAGCCGCGTGGCTCTCCATGCTGCACATTATCGGCAGGCCTCCGCCCGGCCTGCAGGCCCTGGACATGCTGCAGAGCTTTGCGCCGCCGCTGTACAGCGGCCTGGCGGCCAACTTCGTGGCGGACGCCACCCTGGCCTTCACGATGGGCGGCAACATCGTCGTCGGCGCGGTGCGTTCCTTCACACGGTTGCCTTGCAGCATGTCCGTTGCGGCTGCATTTTGGCGCCCTCTTGGGCGCCCACCACCCAAGTGGCTGCCGCGACAGTGTTGAGTGGCTCATGACATTGCAATGGGCTTTGTGGATTCCACAGGCAGGCACCGACGCCCGCCAGTTGGTGTTCAACCGCGACCAGCAGCTGCTTCCCGGGCTCACCGGCTGGCACCTCGTGCACGAGCTCCAGGGATTGGCCGCCGCAGCGAGCACCCCGGGCGAGGCGACGGCGGTCGGCTGCTCCTACACCCGGCTGTTCGAGGTGCGGCCTGCGGCTGCTGGTGTTCTGCAAGGCAAGCTGCCAGGCAAGCGGTGCCGCCTGGCTATTGTGCCAGACGCCACACAGGTCTGCTGCGATTCTGCAGCTGCCGGGCCCGCAGCTACATCATCTCAATGCCGGGCGCTCGTCACCTTGTGTGCACCTACTTGGCTCAGGTGATCGCCAAGTGGCTGCGCGGCGGCGGTGGCGGCGCTGCCAGCTCGGCGAGCCTCCAGCTGCAGCAGCCGCAGCCGCAGCCGCAGCGGCAGTGGATGGTGCCAAAATGTCCCAGCCGCCCGCCGCGGATGCAGAAGCCAGCAGTCATCGCGGCTGAGGAGGAGCAGCAGTCCGCGGCAGAGCGGATGCGCAGCGCCCAGGCAGAGGAGGCGCAGCGGCAGGCGGTGCTAGTCGGCCAAGCCGCCCTGGGCCTGCCGCGCACGCCCCGGCTGGTGTCACTGCGCCGGGAGGCACAGGTGGGCTGAGTGGACATGGCCTCACTCCATGGCCTCTGGCTGATTGGTTGCCACACGGCTGATGGCTCGGAAGGCGGGTTCGTTGCGCCAGACGCAGCACGGCAGCGGGGGATCATGCCACAGCCACCCTTTCCGTTCTAGCAGCCGCACAGACACTGCACTGCACTGCAGTGGCACATCTGTCAGCACTCGTGGTGCCTTGGTGCTTCGAGTGAGTGTCCCCCAAGTGGGCAATCGTCATGTTGTGCAGGCCATTGGCGGAAATGGGAATGGGGATGTGGACTGCTATGGTCACCTCGCCGTGTCGGCTGTGGAATTCAGGAAGCAGGTGAGGTTCCAGGCCTGTGAGATATCACCAGGCCGGCTGCGGTCGACGGAACCGGCAGCCAACAGTCAGCAAGACAGGCTGTGCCATGCCCCATTGCCATGGCCGATGTGTATGGGCCACTTCGCCGTGTGCATTGGTGTACTGCGGGTCCTCTAGTGCAAAGGCGACACATGTTGTGTGCCCTCTCTGGCAGGTTGTGCAGGAGCGATTTCTGCCGGCGGTGCAGCAGCGGGTGCTGGCGACAGGCATGGCGCTGCATCAGACGCAGGGGCTGGGCGTGTTCGCGGACTTTCTCGATCTGGGCAGCTTCCACCACCCTGACATCTCCAGGGTGAGCTTCCAGCACACTTGTGCTCAGAGAATCGTCCCTGAGGCAGTGTCCTGCTCAGGGGATCGTCCTGAGCCTGTGCGCAGCCTTCTTCCTGCGCTGTGAGGGTTGCGCCCGGGCTGCGGCAATGTGGCCCAGACGTGAAACGATTTGGTGCAGGGTGCTGTGTCGCTATCCTGGGTAACCTGACTCGGCCAGCACTTCCTTCCATGGTTCAGTATCTACAAACGTGTTAGAGGGGCAGGCTATGGGGGCATGGCAGCAATGGCCAGCAAACAGCACATTGTCGTGGGCACAGGTGGCGCACATCGTGCCACCGGCAGACACGCAGCCGCCGGACGGAGGCTGGAAGGTATTGGGGGAGGTGGGCTGCTCCAACCGACTGGACGCGCTGGCCGGCAAGGCCCTGCAGCTGGAGCGGCATCTGACTCACGAGCACGGGCTGCTGGCCAAGAAGGCGGACAGCATGAACCCGGTGCTCATCTGCAACCACCGGGTGCGTTCTCTTGCAGGTCCCCGGACCCCGCTCCACCGCTGCTTGTCTGCGGCTGCAGCGTTTCAAGGAGCTGCAGCCGGCGGCGGCTTGGGCGAACGAACAGTAGCTGATGAGGCTCACAGTTACCAAGTTTCTAGTTGCATGCATGCCTCTCTCGGGAGGCAACACGCCAACATTCACGTGGACCACACCTCACAGGGCACATGCTTCCCCCCGCAGGTGTGGGCGGCTATTATGGTGTGTACGCAGCTGCCGGACGCCAAGCAGGCGGTGGAGCGCTACCTGAACGAGCGCTACCTGCACCGCGTGCCGCACCTGCGCGCCCTCAGCCTGCAGCGGCGGCTGCTGTTCGTGCACGTCACCACGTGCGAAGCGGCGCAGCTGCTGCTGGGCGCCGAGGCCGTCGACGAGTCGGCCCTGCTCTCCTCAGGTGCCTGCCCTGCCTGTGATGCGCTGGCAGCAGTTGATCTGCTGCCGCATCAGTGCCTTGGTGTGCTGCTGCATCAGTGCCTTGGTGTGCAGTCGCATCAGCCCAACCCAGCCGCACAGACGCCCTTGCAGCGCGCCGCCTTCTGACAGCTGTCACCAAATTTTTCTTGCCGTTTGGGGGTGGCCCACCATGGCAGTGCTGGCCAGGGGAGGAGGATGTGCACACGTCCGCAGAGCTTGGGGCTGCAACCTGCATACGCTCATGCTGGCGGTGCCGCTTGTTCAATGCAGTCACGGCCAGGGAGCTGGACGCGCTGGCAGCGGAGCTGGCGGAGAGAGGGGTCCAGGCCAAGGCAGCCAATCTGCGTGCATTTGCCCTCGAGGCGCAGGCGGCTGCAGCTCAGGCGCAAGCAGCGGCAGCTCTGGAGAAGGCGGCGCAAACCGCGGAGCTGGCAATGCGAACGGATGCTAAGCTCGAGGAGCTGGCTTCAGTTTTGAGCACACTCCTGTCACAACATGAGGGCTGATGCGAGGCAGGCTTTGGCGGCAGCCACAATAGATTCAGCCAGCAGGGCAATATGCTGTGAAGTTCGGTGGCACGTACCTACGATTGCGACACCAAGGAATCTATTATGCACTACTAGTAAATCAGATTGCTGCCCCCAGCTGACTAGTACAGCAGATTGCGGCCCCCAGCTGTACTACAGCTGGGGGCCGCAATCTGCTGGTACTGATGCGCAAAGCGGCGCTGCAATGCAGAACAATTGCTGGATCTGACGTGACATCAGGGTTGGGGGAGTAGCGTTGGAATGGACCTCATGCCGAGAAATAAGCAAACGCTGGTTGAGAGGCTTCATGGGCACAGTTGCTGGGCGGTATGAATTGAACCTGTTGTGGCATTGCCGGCATATCGTGAACATTTGCAGCTGAGAGGGACACAAAATACAGCACACGGCTCGACCTCCCAATGATCGAGCACTAGGTATGACGAAGCACAAATAGGTGCTGCTGGCCTCCACAGCCCAATATCACTACAGGAAACGCTCTAGGGATGAGGCTTGTATGTGACCTCCTGCCATAGCCGATACTACCTGCAGTGCACCCTAACATGCTACTCCTGCGACGTGACGGAGGTGTTGTTGAGCAGGCCGTGGCTGCTCCAGTTGCATCGAGCATCCGCTGCCACTTTCCACCTGTGGTCACGAATGCTGCGGCAACGCCGCCGAGGCCGCCGTTGTGACGGACGTGTTGTTGAGCATGCCGCGGCCGAAGAAATCGGCGACGATGCCAAAGCCGTCCGCCGAGTTGTGCAGCTGCGTGAAGAACTTGTCCTGCGGTACGGTATGAAAGTACCGTCAGGGCAGGGCGGCATTGCATAATGTGAGGCACGTCCAGTCACGCCTTCCTTCCGGCATCTTTGCGCATCACAAGGACCGCCGCGCATGTCGCTGCACTCAGCACCGCCCGCTGGCAGGGGCGGCTGTCGCAAATGAGCAACACTCCCCAGCAGCACAACCGCTTCAAGGTGCCGAAACTTTGCTGAAATTCAAGTTTCACGAGGCCGCCAGTATGGCATGCGTGCTCGGAGGCCCCGGCGCGCATGGCGGCGCGGATGTCACCACATTTGCAGCACTGGATTCCCTTGAAACAAACGCTGCAAGGCGGCTGGCGACAGACATCGAAGAAATGGAGAAGTAGACACAGAATGACGCGCCTGCTCCGAGGCGCTGGCGCGCATGGCGGAGCGGATGTCCAGCACGCTGCGGAAGCCCGGGCTGCACAGCGGGCACTCCGTGTCCGCCTCCCCCAGCGCCCGGCCTGTGGGTAGCAAACTGACAAGCTGAAACTTAAAGCTGAAACACGACAGACAGGTGGAGAATGATACGCCGCACAGCGGGCACTCCGAGATTGTCTCGCCCAGCACCCGGCCTGCAGCGCGGACGCTCTCGAGCAGGTTGAGATTGCGACGCTCGATCGGAGTGGCGAAGTGTGTTTGTTCACGGCATCTCTTTTTCACTCAGTGCCCGGCCTGTGGACATCACGCGACTGCGCAGGGGGCAGCAGAAGCGCGGGCAGCCAGCAGCAAAGTACTGCACTCAGCAGAAGAGGCAAGGCGCCTGAGGGGACACCGTTGACGGAGTGGCCGCACAGGCAGTGCCCTGCGGCCAGCTCCGCAGGATCACAGCTAGATCATGCAGCATCTCGCCGGCCCAAATCCGTCTCGAGCTGGTCTGTCTGAGACCAGCATTTGTTGCACGCGCACCATTGAAGGAGTGGCCGCACAGGAAGTGCACCGCGGGCAGCTCCAGCGGCGCGCCCGACAGCGCGCAGCGGTTGGCCTGGAAAACGCGTGCCTGCAAGGTTTTGCCGGAACCGAAACTGCCTTGCGAAGTGCTCTGGTTATAAGTGGCATAATTTGGTTCTGTCTTGCTCCGGCGGCGCACCCGGCAGCGCGCAGCGGTGGGCCTGGAACAGGGTTTTGCAGAAACAAACCCCATGTCATGCCGTTCTGGTTGCATTGCTGTTGTTACTCTCGCTCCAGCTCCAGCGGCGCCCCCGACAGCACGCAGTGATTGGCCTGGAACACGCGCGCTTGCGGGGTTTTGCAACAGGAAATGATCAGTATATGACTGCTCAGCTTGGAGGCTGCGGCATGCTTGCGTGTGAGTCGAACATGCTGGCAGAGTGCCAGACAAGCTGGACTGAAACGCGTTGTCCTGTCGCAAAACGAGCGGCGCAGCACTATTTAGGGCCACCCTAAACCCTAAACGAGCGGCGCAGCACCTTTGTCTGCAGGCCCTGCGCCACATGACCGCCAATCGGGTCAACCCTGTGACGCACTGCCATTCCAGTTTGAAGACTGTTCAATTTAGGTGTCAGGGGCACCTTGGTCTGCAGCTCGTCTCTGCCTTCACGCCCGCCTACTGCTGGAGACCACAGGAAAGGGGCTTTTCTGCATTTGCTTTTCTGCATTTGCTTTTCTGCATTTGCGAACCTTGGTCTGCAGCTCGTGCGTCTCCGCCTTCATGGCAGCCGTCTCGGCGGCCATCTTGGCCGAGGCTGCGCGGTCCTCCGCGATCTGGCCGCTCATGGCGCCGAGCTGCCGCTCCACATAGCCCTGCACAGCGGGGCTTCTGACTCGGATTTTGTCGTCAAGAATCTCAGGCGCAGTCAGCCATTATCTGGCCGCTCGTGGTACCCAGCTGCCGCTCCGCGTGGCCCTGCACAGGTTTGAAGGGTCGCGGTTTTGATGGTAATTCATGCAGAGACAATTCCTGTAAGGCGCGAGCTCGCCGCTCACGGCGCCCAGCTGCCGGTCCACATGACGCTGTGGACGACAATCGCATCGGTGTGCATCCTCCAGGTCGAAACACATGGCTGTGCCGCATACAGGGCACTTCCGACGCTGGCAGGAACCACATGAGGAACAGTGGAAAGACACGTGTGAAAGCGTGACATTACTAATAAAATAAATTATATAATTATTCTTATAAATTGTATAATTACATACTAAAATAAGTTATCTGGGACCAGATTGCCGGGCAGTTGTCTGGCGCATGACTTTGCGCAAACCCAATTGGCAGGCCGCTGTGCTGACACTGCAGCGCAGTGGTGGGTGTTTGTCAATCCCACCTTGACGACGCCCAGCTGCAGGTGGCGGTTGGGCGCCAGCGCCTGCAGCACCATCAGCGGCGGCAGCAGCGTGCGCGCCTCGATGTGTCGGATCATCACCTTCACCTGCGCGCACAGACTTAAGAGTCATGCACGCATGTGGAGTGTAGGTATTTTGCCATAGTTGTTGGTGGGGCAGGCACATGCCGCTGCAACCGCTGGCAGCGACTAGAGGAGGTGCGTGCGCCTCGATGTGCCTCAGCACCACTTCCACCTGCCCGCGCAATTCGCGGGATGGGTCAGAACAAGCAAAAAGCAACATTAGTCCATGCTCGTGGTCCACTCTTTGCGGCTCTGCATGCAGCCTGCTGGAAGACTCAACACTGCGGCAAGTGCCCTGCGAGTGAACACACCTCGTCGGAGCAGTCGGCGTCGCGGGCGCCAAACCATTGCAGCGCCTCGGACCAGAGGCGCGCGTCGCCGCCGGCGCTGGCGTCACCCAGCCGCAGGCAGGCTTCGATCACGCCCGCACCGTTGCCCTCCGCCATGTGCAGCTGCGCGCAGAACATTGTCGAACGTCAAAGCGCGCCGTCGTAGATATGTTCAGGCGATACACATACATAGACTGGCGTCGCCCAGCACGCGTTGATGACGCATGTGCTGTTGCCCTCCGCCACGTGCAGCTGCCAGTGAAGAGTTTCCAAATCAGCCATTTTACATCTGGTTTCATCTAGTTCCCAGGCGCAAGCACGCCTCGCACATTGCGATTCAATCCGCAGCCGGTAAAGTGAGAACCCCCTTTCCAGCGAATGGCACTCTCGCTCGAGAGGCCTCGACACTGTGAGTCACCCGCAGCACACCTGCCGGTGCTGTCGCATGCACTCGATCAGGAGCAGCAGCCATGTGCCCTTATAACAGTCGTTCTGCCATTGCGACGGATGTGCAATACTCAACCTAGGCGTCACAACTCACCCGCAGCACCTCTCGGTGCAGACGCATGCGGTCGTATAGGAACAGCAGGCCAGGCGTAAAGCCGCACATGCGGCACAGCACCAGCGCCGCATCTGCGTCGAAGCGGGGCGTGCCGCCGCCGGGCCACCCCCGCCGCAGCAGCTCGCTGGCCTCCTCCCTGCAGGATGCAGACAGACCGTACAACGACAGGTTGAACGGGTTGAACGAAGCGAAATGGGTTGAAGGGGTGTATCTGGAGAAGGCACGTTGAAGCCGGCGCACTGCCGCCGGGCCACCCCTGCCGCAGCAGCTTGGCTGCCTCTTCCCATCAGCGGATCACGCCGCTCCGCCGCTGGGCCACCCCTGCCGCGGCAGCTCAAAACCGTCTGCTGGCACCCTGGCTGGCTTCCCATCCCCAAACTGCAGTCAAAGCCATCGGGAAGGGGTTTGGACTGTGTTGCTGCCAGATCGTTCAAGCAGCAGCACGTGGAGGAGCCAGAAGCACATGTGCACAACCATGCTTGTTTGCTTGTGCAGGCAGACCTGCTGTCCCTTATATATGACGACCTTGGAAGAGCTCCTAGCAAGCGTCCGCGTGAGAGCGGCGCAAAACAACACACCTGCGGATGCCGGCGCCGGTGCGTGACTTCCCGCCCGCAGCGTGCGCGCCGCGCGCCGCCGAATCGCCGGAGGCCGCCGCGTCGCCGCCGCCCTGTCGCGCCTCGCTGCCGCCTGCACCTTCTGCCCCGCTGCCGCTGCCGCCGGCCGCACCGCCGCCGGAACCCTGCCCGCCGGCTGAGCCCTGCCCGTCAGCATACCCCTGCCCGTCGGCCAGTCGCGGCGTCAGGTACAGCTCCAGCAGCGTGCGGTAGAGCCACGCCTGATTGGGCGGCTCCGGCTGGCTGTTGAGGATGAATTCCGCCAGCAGCATCAGTGCCATGGGTCTGCATCCAGAAAGATGTTTTACTTAGAGGAGGGAAATGAGAATGGAAGTGCGGCCACGCCTGGCGCGGCGGCTCCAGCTGGCTTTTGAGGATGAACTCCGCCAGCTGCATCATCGCCATGGGCCTGCGCCAGGGACATATGCGCTCTCTATGCTATTGAGATATTTCATGCAGCGGCACAGCAAGCACGCTTCACCACCCGTGCACAAGAACGGGTGCAGCTGGCTGTTTGTGCATGCCTGCCCAGCAATGTGTGTGAAGCGCCATCCCAGGCTGCAGCACCTGTCGGCGTAGATGTGGGCGAAATCTGACGCGGCGGCGACGAAATCCGCGTCCCCCCCGCTCCCGCCGGCGGGGCTGCACAGCTGCATCGCCAGCGCGGTGGCCGCCTCCGGCCGCGCCGCCACGAGTGCCTGCGGTTTTAGGGTTTAGGGTTTAGGGTTTAGGGTCATGCACAATACTCTGTGTGATCGATTACTGAAGCGAGACGATCAAGTGTTCGATTGTCGATACAATCTCAGATAGCTCCATAGAAGCGCCGCGATGTCATACCAGTGGCGCGCGGCTCTTTGCGTCAACTGCATGGCCGCCTCAGGCGCGCGCCTGCCTGGGCTCATGCGCCGAGTCTGCGCAGCCGCCTGCCATGTGGGGACTGCAACAGGCAAGTTCTGGGGAGCCAAGTCGATACATTAAGCTTAATGCATTAGGCCAACAGATCGGCAGCACATGTTTGTAGATAGGGTGACGATGGCGTGTGGGATCTGCGGGATACGCCTCGCTCATCGTGATGCTTCAGCATGTCCGCAGCGGCGCGGCAGGCGCGCCAGATGAGTCAGCGCGTCCCTCAAAAGGCAGCACAAACCCTAAAGCCGACCATCCCTCAACTCGCCTTGCCATACTTCTTCAGCGCATCCGCAGCGGCGCGGCGCGGCAGCCCCTCCAGATACGTCAGCGCCTCGTCGAAGGCAGCGCAGTCGGAGAGCAGCACGTCCAGGTAGACAGCGGACTCGCCGGCGGCTTGCGCGACGAACAGCGCATGTTCGTGGTAGCCCGCCGCCCGGCACACCTGCGCATCCAAGGGTTTGGGCCTTCGAGATTAGCAGTCAGAGCGCACGTACATTCGGGTGCATGGCGGGGCCCCCTTCAGCTTGCGCCACAGACAGCGCGCGCTCGTGGCCGCGTGCCGCCCAGCACACCTGTGAGGATGTGGTTGGGTTGTGAAGATTGACAAGACCACATCTGTTCTGCATTTGCAACTTGGTAGAGGGTGCACTCTCCTGCGGCGTGCGCTGCAAGAAGCGTGTGCCCATGGCAACCTGCCACCCTGCACACCTGTGGGGTCGGGGTTCAAGTTTCGTTTCTGAACATCAGCCAGGCAGGAGCAGCTTTTCATGTAGCAGAGGGCAGAAGTCCCTGTGGCTTGCGCGGCAAGCAGTGTGTGCTCGTGGTAGCCTGCCGCCCTGCACACCTGTGGGATCTGATGTATTGGCATGTCTGCGGTGTTCAGCAGAAGAAGAGTACAATGCAGTGCAGTGCCGACACACGAAGCTGTGGCGGCCAAAGTTTGCCTTGTGCTTTTGCAAGGCCTTGCCGTGCTCCTCGCGATGGGGCCACGGGTCCACGCAGTGACCACACAAGGAGGATAGTCAGACTTCAACCACAGCACAAGGCGCAGATGTTGGCAAGCACACACCGTGCCCTGCGCTGTGCCAGACAAATGACTTGAATGAATGGCGGTGTTGACGGAATCGAGCGCCAGCTTCCTGCCGGGGTCTGCATGTCGTGTTCGTCCGATTGAGTCTCTCTGCTTTGAGGAGAACGAAACGCGCCTTACGTGTCGACGTCGAAATTCAGCGCCGGCTTCCCGCCTGCAGGAGTTGGTCTGCCTTGATGTTGAGGTTCATCACACACAGGTGAACGAGACAAGCCGCGCCTTGATGGCGGTGTCTACGTCGAAGTTCAGCGCCGGCATCCCGCCGGGCCCCTCCGCCCGCAGGAACTGGTCCAGCTTGGCTGTGTCCCGCAGCTTGGCGTAGCAGTTGAGCAGCAGCGTGGTGTGGTCGCTGCTCGCCAGGCCCTGCGGGGTGCAGAAGGGTAGGTCTGGCGAATATGAAGCATCCGCTTAGTGACGACAAGGTCTGACGTGTTGTTGACAACTCTGATCCCACTTCGCCTTGGCACGCACGTTCGCGCGCAGGCAGGCATCGCTTGGAGGCAGGCCACCACTTGGAGGCACTGTGCGTTGAGGAAGCGGCGGATGATGCAGCTCCACTTGATGATGACGATCCAGCGCTGAGTCCATCAAGATACAGGTGTGAACTGCTTCTCCCCCTTGCATGCAGATGCGGTAAGCGGCAAGGTTGTGGATGCGCTGCGCGTCCAGGAAGCGGCGGAGGGCGTGGCTCAGCTCCACTCGAAGATGGAACTCTGTTTCCACATCAATTGTGAGATTCGTTTTCAATGAATTGTGTATTCTGCCCACCTTTGCGTGCAGGTGCGCCAGGTAGGCCGCCAGATTGTGGATGCGCTGCGCGTCCAGGAACCGGCGGATCACATAGCTGGGCTCCAGCTGGCCCACGGTCTCGCAGTACTCTGCCACAGCCGCGCCATAGTCGCGGCGCGCATATAAGGCGTCGCCGGCACGGCGGTGCACCTCTGCAATAACGCCTGGCTCCGCCTGTGAAGATGATGTCCACGGTGACGCTTCTGGATAGGAGGCTCAGATTTGTAGTGCTTTGCGACAGCTGCGCCGTAATCACAACAGGAGTGTGACTATTTGGTGGCGCGGTGGTGCACCTGCACAATTACGCCCCCAGTCGGCCTGCAGGAATACCTGGCCGGATTTGCATCGCGCTGCTTGTCCGAATGCATGTGTCAGGTGTGCAGTTGCCCAGGTGGCTGTCACCGATGTTGTGGTGCTGCTTCTGCGCTGTGAGGCTCATTTGCGCGTGCAGAAACGATGAATGTCGCCGGTGCGGTCCAGCAGCACTTGCCAAACACTTGAGCCACTGTTTCACAGGTCCTTGATGTACATCGCACTGGCGACTTGACAGCTACATGCAAGACATCCCACCCCGCATTCACGCTACGCTCAAGCCGCTCAAAGGAGGGTGTTGCCACTCACATGTCATACAGTGCTTCGCCACGCAGGGTGTTGTCGGTTTCCGTTGCACGAATTGGCACAGTAGCCGTGCGGTTGCGACCTCACAGGCTCAATCTGTTTGATTCTTCCATACTTTTGTGGCGCTAGTCACAGTGAGCGAACAACACACGAACATCATACAATGACACGTCAATATATCCGAATCAAATCACACCTTGGCCGCCTCCGCTACGTTAAGCGCCACGCCATGCAGCCCCTTGGCGAACAGCAGGTCCAGCCGCGTCGCCAGGTCCCGCTCCCGCAGCGCCGGCAGCGCCCCGTCTTCCGCCAGCGCGGCGATACCGCGTTCTGTTGCCACGATGGCCTTCACGCCCGCATCGACCTGCGCTTCCAGTCGAAGTGAACGATGGAAATAAACGAAGCTCGTGAAGGTCCCAATTCGTGCCGCGCCGCCAGCGCCCCGTCTTTCGCCAGCGCCGCAAAGCCGCCTTGCATCGCTACGATGGCCTTGATGCCCGCGTGCACCTGCGTCTGGATGCGCTTATCAAACAGCCTGAACACACGTTGGAGGTGGCGAGAGGAATGGGCATAAGGTACGACAGGTTTCAGTCCCGTTCCTGCAGCGCCGGCAGCATCAGAGTTGCGCCGCCAGTGCCGTGATTCCGCCTCAGCCCTCTGCTCTACTTATTGGACGTGGGTGGATGCATGCACGTTCAAAAGCGATAGCAGCAGCAGGAATGTGGGAATGTGTCGTTTCTGGGAGATGTAAGTTCAAACGTGCTTTCACCTGAAGGCTGCCCGCCAACAGCTTGTTGCGCAGATCGAAGACCTGCACCAGCGCCGCGCGGCCAGAGTTTGCCGCCGCCGCCGCCGCGGCTGCCCCGGCGCGACTGGCAGGAAGGTCTGTGGCCACCGCCAGGTAGTGGCGCACGCACGCGATGCGCTGCTTTTCGCCTGCAACATGGGTAGAAGCAATGTGTGTCTGCTTCATGACAGTGCAACATTGAACTCTTCATGTTCTGCTGCAGCAGGTCATCATTGGGCAGGCTGCGTGAGTCCCGCAAGTATCTATGCCACATGCGACTACGTACTCCCAATTGTTTCACTGCCACTCTTGCGACATGACTGCATGTGTGGCTCTGGAACCGCACCTGGAAAGACGAAGACCGGGCCGCGTGCATCGCGGGTGTACACCGAGATGGCGTCCGAGCGCGCTACTACTAGGCAGTGGCGGGCGTCGAGCGCTGAGCAGCCGGCGGGGGCGCCCCGATCGTCCAGGGTCGCCTGCAGGCATGAGTGATAGATGTCAGCTTCGCTTTCATTTCGATAGATGGTGATTGGACACCCATCGAAATTGAAGGGCGCGAGCGCCGAGCAGCCCGCCGGGGCACCCCGGTTGTCCAGGGTCGACTGCAGAGATCATGCTCCAGGAGGTGCGACGGGGGAAGCTGCAGCTGTCGCTCCTTTAGGTTTCGCTGTGGTGTTCCGGCTTACCTGCGTCGCCGCGTCCGTGTCGACGGCGGTCACGGCCGCCGCCGTGACGGCAAACAGGTGCTGCGCGCTACCGCGTGCCGGCCGACCAAAGTGCAGGCCCGTCACCGGCGCTGAGGCGCCGCTGGCTGCGGCTGAAGGCGCGGCGCCGCTGCCGCCGCTGCCGCCCACCCAGGTCCGTGTGAACTTGTCGCGCCCTGCATAGCCGAAGAACATGCTCCAACACACTGCCATCTCAAGTTTCACTGGTAGTCTAGCACGACACCAAAGTACTGCATCGACCTGCGCCAGGAGTGACAGATTTATAAGTAACGTAACAGTGCGGGAGGTTACCCGCGTCGCCGCGCATGAGCTGGATGGCGCCGCCCGACAGGCCCACCGCCAGGTGCAGCTGCGGCCACGCGGCGTCTGTCGCCGCAATCGCCGTCACGCTGCCGCCTGGCGGCTGCTTCGCCGTAAACAGCCGCACGGTCGCCGCGGAAGTTGCGGCCGTCAGCGTCAGCCCGGCCGCAATTGCGGCGCCGCCCTCGACCGCGGCCGTCGCCACAGCGGCGGCGGCGGCGGCGGCGCCGCTGCTGCTGCTCAGAATGGCAGCCGGGTCCCACAGCCGCAGCTGAGCGCCGTCCGGCGCCGAGGCGTCACCACCCACGGTCGCCAGCAGGTTGCGGGCCTGCACCAGCGGTGGCGCAGCGGGTCAAGAATCGAATCAGCACCTGGTGCATCTTGCCGCACTTGAGCGGACTCGCCGTGATGCAGCAGTTGCAGCAGGTTGCTTTGCACTGCAGAGCAAATCAGGCAGACCAATGATGCAGGGCGCCGCAAAGAACCCCCACCGGCAAGACTGCCATGTGCTGGACGCCTGTTGGGTGCGCCCGGAAGGCTGCCGACGCATTGCCGACGGTGTCCAGCAGCACAACGGTGCCATCAGGCTTGCCGAAGGCGGCCCAGGCGCCGTGAGAGGCAGTGCAAGTTGTGGACTGCAGGCCGCAGGCGGCCAGTTCGTCCGGCTGTGCCGCGGCGGGTTCGTCAGCATCGAAGAAGCTGAACTTGCGCCAGCCCTGCATGCCCTGGTTGCCCAAGCGCTCCATGCCGATGCTTTGCCACTGCAAAGTACACCTCTTGCTTTGCTGGCAGGGTGCCAGAGGCTGGATCGCTTCTATCCCGGAACCCAAAACACTTGGGCAGCAATAGGTACAAAGACCAGTCAGCTCGTCGGAAAGATGCCCGGTTTTCAACTATGTCGATCACATATGAGCCAGGATGCTTGGGGCGTTCTCACTGACTTGAACCTGAAAAACAAATATGTGCAACTGCAAGGACGTCAGCACTGTGTGCCGAGCCTCGGAGAAAGCTGGAATTGTACTTATCAGGGTTATACTGATGCAGTCATGCAGCTGAATTGTTAGTGCGCCAAATGGGCTCAGCATGGGCATCGGACTGCAAACTCTGTCCCAGAAATGGCTGCGTCATCACGTGCCCACATCACAAGAAACTGCATGATTTCACAGCTGGTGCAGCCACTGTGCACGCACTTGCACGACCGCTGCTCACTTCTGCTCAAATTCTCTGCGGCTGAAGGCGCTCTGTGCAGTACGCAAGCCCGACGCCGTGCACTGTGCGTAGTCGTAGGAGGACGCTTTCCGGAACCACCTCATATCGGCTTGTGCAAGCGAGCATCTTTGCAGCGACATGGCGCCGGGTCAGCCGTTTATTCCTGATTACACTTTGGACGACCCCAAGTCGGTCATCACAGCCAAGCTGCTGAAGACGTCCGCTAACCCTCTCGACTCGACCGACAGCCATGTTCGACCCCATCAAAATGTCGCCAGGACTAAATCCATCCACGAGAATGGAACGCCAGGGCCGATAGATACGCAGCGGTTCCTCAGCACTCAGGTGAGGGCAGTTGACGGCGCAAATTTCCTGGTCATCTGAGCTCCTGCACCTGGGCGTGCACAAACTTCAGACACGTCGAGGACGACCAAGCTCAGTATGTATGTTCACTGTAGCGAATCCACTACTCAAGTTGTCGCTCTTGGGTCCGCTCTGCTGTATGTCAGTTCACCATCACATCGTGCGCGCGGCGTGCATTTGAAATCGCTGTACGAGTATCACCAGTTCAAGAAGGTGAACCTCTCCCAGTACACCAGAAATTCCGTATCTCACGCCACGCTCTGGCGCGCCTCAGGGTGCTGCACTGCGGGAGAGCGGCATCACCAAGCTCATCTGCGAATTCGCGGGCGTGCCGGATGTCGTGCAGCTGCACGGCGGCCTGCCGCCGTCGGCCGCCTTCCCCATCTCCGGCATGAGCTTCCGGCTGGCAGGCGGCGGCAGCATCGACATCAACGAGCCCAAGCTGGTGGGCACTGCATCAGCTACACAGCAAGGGACCCGCAGTGTAACGCATACCTCTCACATGTCGGGCCACATTCAGCCCTGCTGGTCAGCAGAGCTCTCGATGGTGCAGCAGGTGGCAACTTCGCTACGCATTTCCTGCACAGGTGGATGCGGCGCAGCAGTACAACACGGCGGCATCGGGCTACGCGCCGCTGCGGCAATGGGCGGAGGCGCACGTGGAAAAGATGCACGGCATGTCGTCGCCGCACGATGTCATCATCACGACAGGCTCAAATCACGCCGTGGACGTGAGTCGTGCTGTTTGATCTGCTCTTGTGGGAATGTATAAGACAATATGCAGAAGATTACCTGCAGCAGACCTGCAATATGCAGCCGCAGGGTATAGCAAGCAGCGGCTCGCAGCGGCAGCATTGCCCACGCTCAGGACGCTCAGGCCGCTTGAGAGACGGCAGTCACCGCTGACTGCCTGATGTTGGTAATTGCGTTGATCATGGCGCGCAGCTCATCATGTAGATGGTGCTCAACTCGCGGCGACACCTTCCTGGTGGAGGTGGAGTACCTCAAGTTGCTAAATCCAATGTTCGCTGCTTGCCAGCATGGATGACATGTGTTTTGTGCATGCATGCAGCTCATGATGCAGATGGTGCTGAACCGCGGCGACACCTTCCTGGTGGAGGAGTACACCTACTCGCACCTGCTGGAGGGCATCGCGGAGCCCAAGGGCTATGTGCCGCTGCCGGTGCCCATCGACCAGCACGGCATTGTGCCGTCCGGCCTGCGGCGGGTGAGTCAGATTGCTCAAAACTTCACGGTTCTGCGGCCTGTTTCAACACTCTACACTGACGCACCTGCTAGAGGGCGTTGTGGAGGCCCGTGAGCTATGTGCCGCTGCCGGTGTCTGTCAACCAGCATGGCATGGTGTCGTCCGTCCTGCGACGGGTGAGTCAGATATCCGAAAGTTTGATGAGGTTCCTAATGGTTTGTATATTGACGCACCTTGTGAGGGTGTCGCTGAGCCCAAGGCCTACGTGTTGCTGCTGGTGCCCATCGACCAGCACAGGCATGGTATTGTCCGGCCTCCGGCGGGCGATCAAATCATGTTGCATCGTGTGTCCACTGCTGTCCGCCGGTATTGGGCACATTGCGGCAGCTTCCGTGCCACTGAGGGCGCCACCAAGCAGCTGGACAGTCCCTGAGGGATGCATTACCTGACACTGCAGCGGCAGTGCCAGCGTCACCAGGTTCACAGCTGCTGTCCCGTTACGAGCAGGTGCTGGAGGAGCGGAGAGCATCGCACCCAGAGGCGTCGGCGCAGCCGCGCGTTCTGTTCACTGTGCCGGTCGGCCACAACCCGACAGGTGCGTGCACGGCAATTCACGGATCAATATGGAACAATCAAGATATTAGGAAGAATGGGGACTATGAAACAATGGCGCGCCTCGGGATTGGGAAGGGACGGCGCAGCCCCTGCTGCTCGTGCTGCCGCCGCGCCTCATTGTCGCCGTCTGTGTGGTGCAGCAGGGGGACACCTGCCAAGTGGACATTGCATGCAAGCTCGCCCATCGGATGCCTACGAGCTGCCATTATCTTCCTTCAACGCGCAGGCCTGGTGATGCCGGAGCAGCGGAAGCGGGAGGTCTACGCGCTGTGCTGCGAGTTCGACCTGCTGCTGCTGGAGGACGACCCCTACTACATCCTGCAGTTCCGCAACGGTGGGCACTGTTTTGGCAGTAACGTTTGTGAACATGCGACAAGGAGTCGAGATGCGGTCCTTCAGGCGGGCAGTTCAGGCGGGCAGATGGTAACTGAAGTCGACCTCCTGCTGCTGCTGGCAGCTCCTGTTACATCCTGCAGCTCCGCAGTGGTGGGCATCGGTGCAGGGGTGGCCAGGAGGCGAAGGTGTCGTTTTCACAGCCAGCGCTCAATGACGGAGCAATGTTTGGTAATCTCACAGCCCGATTCCCGAGACGATTATCTGACCCGCAGGCGAGGTGCCGGGGTTACAGAACCTGGGAGCCAGCTTCCTCAGCATGGACACGCAGGGGCGAGTGCTGCGCTTCGAGTCCGCCGCCAAGTTCCTGGCGCCCGGCTTCCGCGTCGGCTGGGCGGTGCTGCCGCCGCCGCTTGCGCGGAAGCTCGAAAAGGCGCTCTTTGCCTCCAGCCTCGGGGCCACGCCCTTAGCCCAGGTGACAGTACAAAAAGGGTCTAGCCTATCTCTGCCGAGCCTTGGCCGGCGGTGGAGCTCCAGGACGTGCTGCAAGACCAGCGAGTGCAGTAAGGAAGTCTGCAGAGTCGAAGCAGTGCCCCATGCTTTGCGTTCTACAGTCTCCTGGTGAGGCACAGTCAATTTTAGCGCCTCTGTTGCCAGCGCCGGCAGCCACCCACTGGGCCTCTGCACAGCGACTCTGGCGCTGCTGCTGAAGCAATGGGACGATGCACTGTTAGGCGGTGTGCTAACAGAAGCAGATTGCGAACTCCTCGTTCCGACGCGACCGCAGGTGATCCTGGCGCAGCTGCTGAATCAGCCGGGAGATGCGGGCCTGGAGGCGCATGTGCGGCAGCTTCATGGTAAGAATCAGAGTGTTATGAACCGTCCATAAAGGCTCAGGCTCATATCGGTGTCCCGCAGGTGGTCCTGGCGCAGCTGCTCAACCAGTGGGGCGAGGCAGGGCTGGAGGCGCATGTGCGGCAGACGCAGCAGGAGTACTGGCGCCGCGCCTCCACATTGCACCAAGCCGCCACAAAGGTGCGTGTGATTTGGATGCACAGTATTGCATGACAATGATGCAATACATGAGGCAGACGCAGCTGGTGTACTGGCACCAGCTTGCGCCCTGCACTGCGCCGCCAGGGACGCCTCACGGAGCAAGATTGTGTTGCTCCTTACTGGGTTTGGTGCCGTGGAAAACAAGGGGCTCTTGTCCTGTCGCGTGCAGGAGCTGGCGGTGTGGCGGAGCGGCAGCCGCCATGGCGGGCATGTTTCTGTGGAACGATCAACACGCTGTGTCCATGACAAGCCGGCGCCAAGCAGGGCTTGTGCTGCTGCCCCCAGGAGCTGGCGGGCCTGGCAGAGTGGCAGCTGCCGCAGGCGGGCATGTTCCTGTGGATCAAGCTGCTCAAGCCGCCTGCGGACGAGGACAAACTGATCGCCCAGCTGCGCGAACACCGTGTCTCCGTGGTGCTGGGTGCGGCACCCGTTGAAACAAACAAATTTTTGTTTGTTTCAATCCACTCAATTCAATTTTTATTGCTTGATTTTTATTACTCCAAAATTTTATATGACGCCCCAAAATCCTTTTATTAGTCTTTCTAAAAGCAGCTGGAATTACTGAGCATATGATTAGTCAGTCAATCAAATCTTTGCACACGTGCATGCGGACCATATTGCCGTGGGTGTGCAATTTAAGCGGCGTGGTTGCATTGCTTCTCGACGCCGCTGCACCGCCGTATTGCATTGTACAGTTCCTGCACGACAAGCTACCATTATTGTGTAGCTGCTGAGATGTGTAAGCTGCCGAAGCTGCATGCAACGAGTCGTAGTCGTGTTTTGAATCCTGCCGCGCCGCCTTGTGCGCAGGCCGCATCAGCCACACGAGAGGGCGGGACCCGACCTTCCGGTGCCCCTACCTGCGCATGGCGTGGTCCTACTGCACGATGGAGGACCTACAGAAAGGCATGCAGCGGCTGGCAGCCGCTCTGCGAGACTGCCAATAGGCAGACAGCCGCGTGGCTCCCTGTCGGGGTCGAGGGGGTTTCCTATTGCGCGATTGGCGGCATTTGCAGGACCGCAGGAACCAGTGTATGGTGCGCCGAGACTGACCATGAAAGTGCCGGTGGCGCAGCCGTACTCTCCAAATACCGTCTGATAGACACTGCAGCCCAGAGGCTCCCCAGCAGCACAATCATGCGCATTGCAGGGCGCTATGGAGATTAAACATCAGCGTCATGTAGGTTCCAGATGACATCGGTTCTAGTTAGTGTTCCTGACTGCGGTGAGGTGAAGTGTATATATATGAGACGTGCATTCCAACGCAAAGTATCATCTTTCAAAGCTTTGCCTCGCCGCATACATGCAGCAACGCACATCATTGATAGCGGACGGCAGCGTTGATTCTTGACTGTGGTTCGCAACAGACTTGGGCATGCCGCCTCTAAGGTCTGTGGAGGCACTTCACGTGTTCAGCACCGCTTGAAAACCCATACTATGGGTATGATACACGGCATAAATTCCTTGGCTCAACGACTCGTGATACCTAGGTCTGCAGATTCACCAGGGCGGCATACGATGGAAGTCCGCAGCTCAGGACGCCCAGGCTGGATGATTCCGATCGCGCAGGAGGTAGTCAAACACTAAGGACATTTACGGTTTAGAACTTTCACGCCCCGCTGCCCGGCAGAGCGGCAGCACGTCCACGACGCTCTGCGCCGCCGCTGCCGCGAGGCGTGCGGGCTAGCAACAACCGCCGCGGCAGGCTGCGTCGAACATGTCCTCTGCTCATTCAGCACGACGCAATCGAGCCTGATGGACAGGCGAGATGCCGATGCATCTCGATCTCTTGGTGTCCGCATACCCTGCATGCTTATGTACCCACGGTTTAAATTTCAAATGGCACACGCGGCATCAGTCATCGAATGATGAATAAGGCGGCAAATCGCCAGAGCGATTTGGCCACAGCGATAAAGTGCTTTGTCCCACTTCGCCTTTTCAGCTGGCTGGTCTAAGAGCCGAATTCCCTCCAGATGCTGGCGGCTCGCGACATCCGACCTTACAACCACAACTGCAATCTGCCAATCTGAGAACTTGCTGTCGTACCAGCACAGCACAGCTCGCAAGCAGGCCCAGTCCCTGCACAATGGGGGCTGACCCGAACTACCCAGTCCCAGCGCCAGCATCGGCGCCTCCGCCCGGGGCGCACTTTGGTGAGGCAGCTATGTATGTGCAGCAGCAGCGGGAGCAGGCTGCGACCAACTCTGCACAGCCCGCGCCGGCTGCGCAGCCGGCTGCGCAGGCTGCGCAAGCGCCTCGCCCTCCGTCCAGCATGAGCCATGTCCAGCCACCTCAATACAGCCCACCGCCCGTGACAGGCGCGGCTCCCTGGCCTTGCGGTCTTTAGAAACAGACAAACTTGCGTCTGCCGTCCCGTCACCGGCGCCGCTCTTCAGGGTCCTGCATGCTGCCTTTATGGACTTTGTGTTCGGACTGCGCCATGTATGTTTCGACTGCATTTGGCCGCAGGCATGCCCTACCAGTATGGCAGCACCGTCCAACCCACGCCGGGCATGCCAGTCCGGTAAGGGCATTTTCTTCTGCACGTCCCATGCTCTTTGCATGCCATTCAGTTGATTGGTCACAGTTGCCGATGGATGCAGACCGCAAAAAAACCCTCGTTGCAGGGCCCCAATGGCCCCACCAGGCCCCGGAACCGTGATCATCGGTGCGGTCTCGCAAATTTGCTGCACGCCTCTGCGCACAGATGCCGCAGTGCTGCACACACACAGCGCAGCAAATGCCCTACAGATGGTGGCAACTGCTGACGTGTACGAGCTCCGTGCTGTGCAGGCTACCAGACTGTGCGGCCGCAGGTGCGAGCTAGATGTTGCTTGTTGACGTGTGATAGTCGAGATTCCACACGTTACAATGTGCTTGAATGCGGCAGCGGCGTCTAAACAAAGCGAATCCGTTTCAGTGTGCCGATGTGGTGGCTGCAGGGCGGCTGCAGCTGCGACCTCAAGCTAGAGGGGTGATGCACTTGTAACATGCCAGCCATAATTTACACTGACCCTCAGAGCTCATGCCGATGCTTTCAACCATATACCATTTTTTCAACCATATTCCATGTCTGACAGAAGTTTTGCCGATGCGGCAGATGGCTGGCCGTCATCATCATCCTCCTGGTGCGCCTTGCCATGTGATGTGCATGAGCATATTTCGGGCACTAATATTTCTTCTGAAATATCTGACGGAGCTTGTCTCGATGCAGATCTTTGCCCCCTTGGCTTGCATCCCCTGCTGCATCCCCGACTGCTTCCAGACCTACCAGGCAGGCCGCGGCTCCCACTCCAATGCTTGCGTGCACTTTCTTTTCACTTCTCTTGGCGCATATCTGCCGGCTGTCCTAGAACCCCTCCCTCATTCTACTGCAATCTGTGTCTTCTGCAGCAACCTGTGTACGGGCAGCCTGGAGACGCGGTGGCCCACCCGCACGTGCCGGTAGCGGCTGTGCACACTGCCTGAGTCGTGCAAGCGCCTGAGCGCTGCGGAAGGGGAGGAAAGCGGCTCGGCGGGTGCTCCAAGAGTATGGAGCGCGGCGGCGCACGCAGACGGAAGCAACATGCTGCGAAACGCTACGCAGCCGAAACGCCATCCTGCGGTGGTCTGGCACCGCAAAGCACGCAGCTGGCCGCAGGAGTATCATTGGTGCGTACAGTGGCTCCACGGCCGAACCTTTTCCTCGGCAACAGCAGGCAGTACAGGCAAACCGCAAGATGTTGAAGACGCAACTTTCACGAGATGGAAGCCCCCTTGAGTGAATGCAGCTGCCGCCGCACTTACCGCCACACGAGTTTCCGTACATCTGGAGTACAGCAATGCGCCATTGCCGAGGTCAGCTCAGACTCTTCTCTTGCAAACAGAGTCCATCAGAAATCACATAAGGACACATGTAGCAGCGGAAATCGGAGGCTCCAATGGCAGCGCCAATGAGATTCTTGCTGGGCATCATGCTGCTGGCAACGCTTGCCAGCGCCGCGGTCGCTGTGGCTGAGAGTGATGACCTGCAGATTAGCGTCGAGGTGAACAATGGGACGGGAAGGCTGCGTCTCTGCTCTGCTGCACTTTTGGAGTTCCTAGCTCTTGAGGCAGTTATGATCTGCAAGTTAGCCCTGTGTGCTGTGTGCAGCACAAGCCGGCGAGCTGCGGCCTGAAGAGCAAGTCTGGCGATAAGCTTTCCATGCACTCCTCTTCAGTGCGAGGCGTCTGGATGCAAATGCGGCAAGCATCTAGACTGCAGATACGTATCTGTACGCTGCCGGCAAGTGGAGCAGTGGGCCACCGAACAATTGTAAAATACCTCTGCTTTTGGGGCCTGGAGATATTGGAATTGGGAGGTTGTGTGTGGATACTTAGTGCCTTGATTGGGTACCTATTTAGCGGATGTCGACCAGCGTCTGTTTAGAGAACCCATGAGAATCGCGCGCACGCGCGCCTCGTGACGGGAGGTGTCGGCCAGCATCGTTTTTCCCCGCCCTTCACCATGTGCCCATTTGGACCTCTCAACGCATCTGCAGCAGATTGTCACAATGACGGCGCTTGCCGGACCATGCGCGACCGTGGGCCCGTGTACTGCGACTGCCGGCACAGCGTCGGCGCAGCACCGGACAGCGCCACTGAGGCCTGACTGTCTCGGCAGGGGCAGGGTGCAGCCACACTTGAGCTCCCTTCAGGTGCGTCAACCTCGCGAGTACGGGTCCTGCGGATTGTTGCGGCATATAGTCGGGCCGACGTGTCTCGACCATCAACGGTGGCCACCTCAAGTAGATGGCACTGTTTCAACGAGCTTTCAAGGCATGGCAGTTAAGGTGTTACTTGATGTTCGAGACTCACTGTAATTTGGCTGCAAGCCCAGTAGGCCGAGAAGGTGGCCTCGTCAGCTGGCTGACTCTGATTTGCGTCCCCCGGTTCCAGCAACTGCGAGCTGTGATGATATGCATTGGCAGGTCTGGTGCATTCAGAGTCTACTGAGACAATGGCAATCGGACAGCATGTTATCAACGTTTGCAAAAGGCATATAGTTGCTCCGCGCCCACACAGCAACCGCCTCGTGTCAACAGTTTTATCATCCACTAAGGACGATCCATTAAGGACGAAACTTCGATCAATGAAGCGTTGGTGGCACCGTCGAGGTGGCGACATGACCTGGGCAGTGGCTGCGGTCCGCCAGCGGATGATGCCCTCCGGCCTGGATGGACGGCTCACAAATGAAACGCTGCTGTGCACTCCACAGGCGAGGGTGCCCGCGCGACGCGTCGGCCGCCTGCGCCGCGGCACCGGCACGGTCACGTCCGCCGGGCCGCAGCCGCTGTTCGAGGCGGCGTTCGGGCTGCCAGGCGGTGCGCTGGTGACGCTGCTGCGCGCGGCGACCGCCGGCGTCGGCATCTTCGCCCTGCTGCAGTGGTCCACCTTCCGCGGCATGCGCAAGCAGGTGGGTTTTGTGACAGGGTTCTGACATAGGGCCGTTGCCGCTTGCCGGCGTCGGCATCTCCGCCCTGCTGCAGTGGTCCGTTTGCGCGGCATCTGCAAAGGGTTTTGCATCGAACGTTGCCAGGCCCTTCACTTGTTCAGCCCTTGCACTATGCAGCTCCGACGCATGCAGAGGTGGTTGGATCGTGGGGAGGGGTATGAAGCTCATTGCTACAGCAGCAGCCAGTTCGAGGGCAGCAACATGCGTCGCCAACGTGTGTTCAGTGCACCATCAACGCGGCTGTCTGCTGTGCAGCTTGCGGTAAGCTGCCGCTGCAGGTGGAATGCGCTGCTCACCTGCAGCTTATATTCCTGATTGAGTCGTATCCTGAGGCCCATTTTCATGCTTGCGGTAGCGCACGTAGAGAACGTTTGTGCAGGAGGAGAAGAAGGGTGAGTCGTATAACTGGAAGGCACATTTCCCTTCCCCTGCGAAAGTGCAGTTTGAATTCAAGAACGCTCGAACCTTCTGATGGTTGGAAGGTGGAGCAGGTGCCAGAGGCGACGCACATCAGCAGTCGAAACACAAACCTTGTTTTTTGGTGCGAGACCATGTAAGGTGTACTGGGCCCTTCTGGCACGCAGGTGCAGGATGTGCAGGAGGAGGAGAAGGGCAAGTCGGCGAACCGCGCCGAGCGGCTCAAGCGGCTGCAGCCCAAGACGCCGCCCTACAGCGATGAAGAGGAGTGAGGAGCCGCCGAACAGCGCTTGTCGGATGAGTCCGTCACTGCGCACTGCGGGGCGTATGTCTGCCGCGCTGAGCGATTGACATGGCTGCAGCCCAAGACACCGCCGAACAGCGGTGATGGTTGAGGCCCCAGCGGCTGAAGTCGTGTGTGTCAGAGGGCAGACAGAATGTGAGGGAGCACCAAAGAGGCGGTGCAAGAGTGTTGGGGAGCAATGTAGCAGATGATTCAGATGCAGATGCGTATACGATGCAATTGGCGATGGGAAATGCCAGGCGGCATTCTGCCTGGGTGTACACTGGACATCTGAGAACACAACTCATAGTCAGGAGGTTTGAGTGATGCGGTCTGTTTATTGTTACAGCACAAAGATCGAGTGGATGATGTCATGCAAATCGTGCAGATCAGGGTCGGCTTGTGAAGATGGTATGTGTCGCTGGTACATCTTCCTGAGGGCTTCAAAGTCCCACGACCTGGTTCGGCAGCAGGGACATGTGTTAAGAAAGGTTGCAGTGTGATAGGCTACAACATGCAGTGGACGTACCTAAGCTCACGAGCCAGCTGTAGCAGGCCAGAGAAGGTTTACAAGGCGAAATTTCGACTTTAAAGTCACACGATGCTGAAGCAAAGCCTAGTGTTTCACACCACATAGAAACCCTAAACCCTAGCGGAGGCGGCGCCGACAAGTCTTCTTCAAAGCAGACAAGTACACGCGCATAATAATCACAGCGCTGCCACCGCCATGCATCCACAAACCTGGGAGCCGGAGCACCTGGAACAACCCCTTTGCTGCAGCAGCACTTCAGCATATTGCACCGCACCACCTGCTGACAGGGGTCTGATGCTGCGGCAGCATGCCGCTGCCCGCGTGTCAGGGCTTGAAGCCACCGGGCGCTGCAGCGGCTGCCACCTGCTCCTCCGTCATTGCCCACAGCTGGCGCGCCTGCAGGCCACGAGCAGCGGTCTTAGAAAAAGTGGTTCAAGCAGATGGCCTCAAGCAGATGGCCGAGTGTGTGGAGCAGTGCTGGAGCTTGCCGTTGCTGTTTGTTCCGACAAACCCGCCATGCAGCCTGACGCCTTGCCTGAGTACAGGTTTCGCATGCGGTTAGTAGTAGTGCGGTTAGCAGTAGTGCGGTTACCGCTGCGCTGCAGAGGTCACTGAGAAGATGATTTCGCAAGCAGGTCCTGCGATAGAACAGGGCCAGCCGATCGCCAGGCCGTTGGCATGAGTCCAAGCGAACAACCTGTTCCAGGTCGCGGGCGGTCTTTGATGGCTGTGCAATGGCGCAGTTTTCAATGTATGCGCCGCTGCTGCCCTCCAGCTCCGGCGACACCGCGGCATAGATCTGAGTCGCGACACCCTGCGGGTATTCAAAAGAGAACGAATACGGTGACACAGTGGCCGCGGTGGCGCATACGCCTCGCCAGTTAAAGCAACTGAATTTGTTGCTTCAATGGCACGGTGTGTGGCATCAGGCAACAAGCCAGGGCATGCGCCAGACGGCAAGACAGAGATCCGTGACCTGCCCACTATAAGGCAATTTGTTTATTTATGTATTTATTTATTTTAAACGACGTTGCTGGGGCGGTGGCGGCGCCATTTCAAGACGAACAAATGAAGGCGAGCAAGCCGCAGGCAGCCTGCCCACCTGCTGCAGGGTCTTGAACTCCGGTATCGGCAGCCGCATAACCAGCTGCAGGAGCCACGCCAGCCAGCCGCCCTGCGGCGCGTAGTGGCGCGTCACCCCGGTCCAGATACTGCCGGGGTGCAGCGAGAACACCGAAATCTGCGTTCCCTCCAGCCTGCCGCAGTGCAGACATCACAAATCGACAGTCAGAAGGCGCGGCCACAGAAAACATCGCCATAGGATTGAGGATGCACATCCACGGAATTGGACAGCCGGACAAGGAGCGTCGAGCCTGCACCGAGTGAACCTTTGCGAGTGCTTGCGTCTACAGTGGGGAGCATAGTTCGTGATGTGTCGCCGGCGTGAAAACTTGGTTGTTCGAAGCTTTTAATTGGGAAAAAAAACAAGTCACTGCGCAGGCCCTGCAGGAGGGACGTGCCTGGCTGCAAGCTCCTTCGCGAACAGAATGTTGGCAGTCTTCGACTGACTGTAAGACTGCCACTTGCTGTAGCGGCGTCGCTTGAAGTGCAGGTCATCGAACCGCATCTTGCCGCGCTGCACGGCATGATGCCGTCTGCAGTCAGCCACGTCCAGCAAATTTCAGATAGTGGTGCGTTGCGCACGTTCAGCTGCACACTTCGACAGTTCGGCAACCAAGATGTGCACACTCGACAGAGAGAGAAGTGCATCGTTTCTAGCAATCTGCCGCGCACCTGGAAGGTGTGTGATTTGCTGGCTACCACGACGATTCGTGAAGGGCAGCCCTGCGTTCAAGAGGCGCGTCACAGTCATGGACGACGGGCTGCCAATAGGAATTGCATCGACAGCACATGCCAAGGTGCTCAGAAGCGCCAGGCTGTGAAACAACAACAGACATGTGCTCCAACACCATACATTCATCGACCCGCCCACCTGCCGCTGCAGCTTCGGCAGCAGCGCCAGCGTCAGCACAGAGTGCGCGACGTGGTTGATGCCAAACTGGCTCTCGAAACCGTCTTTTGTGTACGACAGCGGCGACGCCTGCGCATTTCAAAAGAGAAATGCCCAGCAGGGTGTTCAGAGGAAACATAGATTCGACATGAAGATTGAAGGCAGTCGAATCTGACACGTTTCTGTGGTGTTACCAAGGTATATGATTGCGTCTGTGCAAATGTGCAATCAGCATATGTGTGGCAGCCACGCACCGCCACGCCGGCGTTGAGGATCAGGAAGTCGACGACCTTGCAGCGCTCGTCCAGCGCTGCCGCCGCAGCGCGCACGCTGGCAAGGTCTGACAGCTCCATCTCCTGGACGGCGATGCTGCCCTGCGCGCGGCGTCGGAACGTGTTGGCATAGAGCGTCAGTTGCATGCATGCGCGCAGCAGGCTTGACGATCAGCCATCATGCCGCGGTGGCGGCAGGCGTGTGCGTGCACATGGGCACTACAAGCAGCTGAGGAGGCGCTGTCACAGGGTGGTTCCTTCAGTCCAGCCGCTGCGAGGTTGTCCGCCACCGTCTGACCGGCGGCGGCACTCCGCGATGTCAATATGACGCGTGCACCCGCCGCCGCCAGCAGCCGCACAGTCTCCAGCCCTAGGCCGGACGTCCCGCCTGCAAAAGGCAGTTCTGAAGTTTGACGCAGCCGGAGCATGGCAGCAGCTTCATTGCAGCATTGATCAGCTGCAAAGCGCGCGGCAGGTCCGGTGCCGGCATACAGGAGGGCAGGAGTGGCCTAACAGGATGAAGCAAGCAACTCGGTGCACTTTCATGATACAGTGCCGCACCTGTCACGATAGCTGTCTTGCCGGACAGGTCTACACCCCGCAGCACGTCCGTGCCGGTGCTCCTGGCCCCAAACGTAGCCATCTTCCGGGCGCGGCCCCCGGCGGCCATTCAGATCATCGATGATGAGATTGAGCTAATACATGAATATAGAGGCGCCAGACAAATATGAAGGCTGAGTCGGTGCACGTCGAGGATCGGCTCGAGGTCCGGTTTGAATGGGCTTTGGTGCCAGTCGGTCATTCGGCACGCAGCGGATGCCCTGCGGGCCCAGTGAGGCTGAACAACAGTAGCTGAACAGTCCCGGTCTGTGGGCTTGGACTTCGGAGTCTGCCAGGACCGCCCGTGAAGACCTGCTGCGCAGTTGGATCACGTCATCGTTGTTCTCTTGTGACACGGAGTTGGGGTTGAAGTACAATCTGGAGCACGCTGTGGTAGACCAACAGACCTGTTGCACTGTCATTGCCGGCTTCAGCTTCGCCGAAACATTCTGAATCCCGCACTTAGTTTGACAATTTGATCAGATCATTCTCCGCACACGGGCACAGATATAATGGTCCGCGACTTTGAGGTCAGGTCCACGGCGGACCAAGTCCTCGCTGGCATAGACTTAGGTGGCAAGCAAGCGATCGTGACAGGCGAGCAGATGTCGCAGACCTGTGGTGCACCTGAAGTGCTTCGAGCCAAAACACCGACGCATGCACGCGTATTCTGTCCGCGGTGCTGTTCTTCTGTGCATGCTCAAGAAATCGTAGCTGGTCACCTGAAAGCCTTGCCGAAGCATAAGGACACTTCACATGAGCAACGTGAGCAAGAAGCCTCTCTGTTGTGCTCTTGGATCGGACAATGTGGTGATGCCGAGGCAATTCAACTGACACTGGTACGGTGACACGCTGCAGGCGGAAACTCCGGTATCGGCGCGGAGACTGTTCGCGCTCTGGCCGCCGCCGGCGCGAATGTAGTCCTGATAGCTCGCAGTCCTAAGGCCGGCGAGAAGGTGGCCGCCGACATCAAAGCCTCCGGCGTCAAGGTGACTGGCAATGCTTTGAAAAAGCGCATGTCTGTAACTCATGCAAACATTTTAGGCACTGCGCGGGTTCGGCCTGATTGCAAGGGGTTGAGCCAGGTGCCATCCCAGGGATGCCCCTGTGTCATGCAGACCCGCCCGCGGCGGGGATGCCATGCTCCCATCGTGTCACGCGAAGCTGTTCTTGATGATTGACGTCAGCAACACCACTATAGGGCACCGTCAGCGTGCAGCAGATGGACCTGTCGGACCTGGCGAGCGTCCGCGCCTCGGCAGAGGCGCTGCAGGGCCTCGACAGAATCGACATGATCATCCTGAATGCAGGTGTCATGGTAAGGCTGATTACTACCCGGTGTGCAGCTCAAAATGCGAGCTTTAGGGGAATTTGCACATCATTAGGTAAATTTGATTGATCGCTGGGTGAAGATATGGCATCAAGCGCTTCATTGTGTGGCGCTGCAGACCCCGCCGCTGAGCTACACCAGGGACAACTACGAGCTGCAGATCGGTGAAAGCTTCAACTATCTGCCCCCTCATCTGTCGGCTCATATGTTCAGGAGAACTGTACCTGCTTCATTCCAGCTTGTTGTGAGTTGTGAAACATAATCACACGTAGTAGCATGAATGATGAGACGCCTGCGCAGGCACAAACCACTTTGGCCATTTTGCCCTCGTGACCGCCCTGCTACCCAAATTGAAGGCTCAGGTGCGCTGGCAGCACAACATTTCCATTCCGAGTTGCCAACCGTCTGCAACATTGCGGTCGGCTGGTGATACGAATCGTCATGCAGCACAGCTGGCGCGTTTGCTGAAGACTGCACACGCAGCTGCAGAAGCTGGTGGAGGACAAGGTTCCATGCATGCCCCAATCGCCGACTGTGCACGCCCCCTGTGCAGGATTTCAAGTCGAGGGTGGTCGCTGTCTCGTCAGTGGGTCACAACTTCCAGGTGCACCATCATTTGCAGGCGCTGGATTGGTTCAACACATCTGGACGTGCTCATTTATGATGTGCCTCTCGACCCATCTCAATGTGCCGCCGCCACAATGGCAAACGCAGTCTGCATGTCAATTTGCTGCTGTCGCATGATCCGAGAACCGAGACCTGTCTCAAGCACCGCCTGTGGTCTTTGCCTTGCGCAGAGGGGCCCGCTCAACTTTGACGACCTGCACTACCGCCAACGGAAGTACTCGTCTTTCGGCGCGTATGGACAGAGCAAGGTGGCCAACATCCTGTTTGCAAAGGAGCTGGCAAAGAGGTGCGGCGTGTGCAGTTCTTGTTCTGCGTTTGTGAACAGTTTTTAGCGGCGTTGGGAGGGCACTTTCATTCAACACCTCAGCCGTTCTGCCCTTGTGCTGCCTTTAGCCCGCCTCTGTCTCTAGAGATCTTAGCTCTGTCCCCTAGGCGTGCTGATCTCTTCGCCTCTCATACTTTCTATTTCCTGAAGGCAATCTGGCACATGCGCCCGACTGCAGATTGGAGGGCACCAACGTGTCGGCATTCGCGCTGCACCCTGGCGGCATCAACACAAACCTGCAGCGCCACCTTGGCCCGTTGTTGAAGTGGATCGGGTGGTTGGTGATGACGCTCGCGCTGTACCTGCCGTTTGGCGACATCAAGACTGTCCCGCAGGCACGTTAAAAAACAACAAAATTTAACACACTAAAGGCGCTGGCGCCGGTGCCCCACGGCAGCTGCTTGACTATTGACCAGGCGCCCCGCCAATTCCCAGGCCCTGCAGCAATGCCGATGTTCTTGTCCTCCTCCCCCAGTCTAAAACCCTGCTACTGCATATAGGGCGCCGCAACGAGCGTCTATGCCGCGACGGCGCCCGAGCTGGAGGGCCACTCCGGCGCATATTTGGTGGACTGCCATATCAAGACCCCCTCCAAGGTCGCGCAGGACCCGGAGCAGGCGGCTAAGTTGTGGGCTGTGACGGAGGAGCAGATTGCCGCCGCTGCCGCGCCCGGCGGCTTCAAGGGCTGATGGTGACTGTGGGGACCTCAGGTTCCAGGGCCTGGAAGTGGTGGGTCCAACATTCGCGTCCTTCGGCGAAACTTTGGGAGCCACGGAAGCATCACAGCAGCTACGCTTTCTTGTACCATAAGCAACGCCCAGGACTCAAACATGTACATTGCGTGAGCCAGCCCTTTCAAGGCTCGTTGTGTTGTGTTTGGACTCTAGCAGACGTCACTATAATTTGGCAAGCGGGTCCGGCCGAACAATGGTCGATGTCTGTAGCTGCTGCTGCCGTGAGCAGCTCGGCTGCCCGGCTGAACACCGACCCTTGGTATTGAAAATTTGTTGGAAGTCGATCGCAACACGTATGTTACGGATAGTCAGCTCGTACATGACTCACTCAGTACAACATCTGCTGGCATAGTCCTGCGGAGCTGAGTCAAACTGATTTTTTCCTCTTACAAAAGCCTTTTGAAAGTTTTCAGGGTTGTTCGAAACAACCCTGAAAACGCGATCAACTTGGATTTGTTCATGTCAAATTACCATCTGAAGCGCTTGCTCGCGATGTAAAGCCTCGCGGAATCCTCTCGGCCGAAATTGCTTTGCTGCACAGCTTTGGGCTGCAGTCATGGAATCCCCCGCCAAGGCAGCGCGCGGGCACCGGACCAGTTGCGGAGCCATTTTTGGCATGCCTGAGACTGGGCCGCGGTGCAGGCGGCGACATTGCAGAGTGGTGCTAAAATGTCTTGCACACACCCATGAACTTTGTCCGTCGTTCACGGATCGCGCACCGCATCGAGGTCGATCACCGATCTGACCATACAATCGGAATTGCAAGCTACACGCAGGCCGACACTAAACATCTGTCGACGAAATTGAACCGGTGAGCTCATTGGCCGCGAGGCCAATGAACTGGTGAGGCCAATGCCGGTCCTGCATTCGCGATAAAACCTGGAGGCGTTCGCCTTCAGCATCTGAGCTGAGTGATCGATCAGCACCCGAAAGGCAAGGCTGAGGCACGCGACCACCATCAACCCGACTTGCATTTCTTCGGCGCCCACCAGTGGCTCGAGCCGATGTGCATGCAGGTTCGACCTGACCAACTTGGGCATCGGCCCCATCCTCGGTGAGTGGATACAATGACACGAAAATGGATAAATGGATGCATGCTGGCCCTGCATCGTCATTGGAACTATGCGATGGCATCGGTGGGGTCACCCGCCGCCACCGGATCGCTCGCACCCTTCACGCTGCCGTTCGCGCCGCATGACTGTTCCTGAAGCTCATGCGCACGCAAACAGGCGGTGGCATCTTCTTCACCACCGATACCGTGGCAAACTAGTTTACCAGTACTGCTATGCCAGGTGGGTATCCAGCCCCGCTACATGGATATCATGGCGCGCATTCAGCCGTCAGCGCACTGTGCAGCGCAGGCAGCTCGACACTGGATGCTGATTCACGTGTGTCATCCAGTGATGAACACCCGCACATCATCCGCGCATCTCAGTCACATGACTGCGGGCTGCATGTCGCAGGGGCGCCACCGTCACCTCGTACGCATCGCGGGGCGTTCCTGAGCGTCCTGTGCAATGTGCGCCAGCATTACAGGATCAAAAGTAAGCACGTTGCTTGAACACCGAAACTTATAGACAGCCCAATCATCGCTGATGCTTGCAACATGATCCTGTCGCCTGTGCCGCAGCTCCACACGACCGCCGCCTGCCACATATCTGCGCCTTGCATCCAGACGCACTGCAAATGGCACTTTGCGGCTGCGGCTGCGGCTGCGGCTGCAAAGGCTTTTGCATAGCATGTGGTGCACCCAGATACTTCGATAGAGCTGCAGCAGCAGTGCCTCTCGCTCCTTCCGCCGCGGCAGCCGCCGCGCTGCGAGATGACGTCAGAAGGCCTGAAGAAGCTCGTACAAAAGTCGGTCGTCGAGGTGCAGTCTTGCATAAATGCTTCTTGCACTCTCCAGGGAGCAGCTTTCGCTTGGTCGCAACATAAACTGGTCGCAGCTGCACACGCTGCGTCAGGTGTCGTGAGACACCTGCTGTATTGCAATGCTGTCCCGCAAGTTTGGCTCGAGGAGCACTGGTGACGATGTGCTCGCCGGCATCGATCTGTCAGGGCAGCTGGCCGTGATCACAGGTCTGCTGCACAAGCCTGGGTGCATCCGCTGTCGGCTCCACTGGAGTGCAATGTCGATTTGCGTTCGCAGCCACCCTACTGAACTCAAGAGTGTCAACAGCCATCCAGCCAAATTGACGCAATGACTGCTTTCGATGCACTCCGCCAGGCGCGACATCCGGGCTAGGGTTGGAAACTGCGAGGGTGCTGGCCAGCGCCGGGGCCGACGTCGTGATCACAGCCCGCACCGCGGAGAAGGGCGAGGCAGCCGCACAGCAAGTCAGGTCCACAGGCGCGAAGGTGGGCACATACTTGCTTGCAGACCTGCTCACAGGTCAGCAGCAGGACTGACAGTGCCGCAGCGGCAGCTCGCAGGTCAGCAGCGGCTTGGCGCTGATACACGGCGTGAAGAGCTGCACTGCGATTTCACAGAATTTTGAACTGGACGAGGGGCGCGTTGTCAAGTTGTGTCCACACTGAGGTGTGGCAGCAGCTCCATCATTCATTAGGCGGTGTGCATTGCCATAATGCCCGCCACGCGTGTCCGCATGCTGCAATTCTGGGGCAATGCACAAGGTGCTGCGCGTGGCGGATTGCACCAGGCTGGAACATGCAGTCCTCCTTCAGCAGGTCCTGTGAGGCTCGCCCGTGCTGCCTATCAGTCGAAGCCTCACGCTGCCTGTGCGTTTTCACCCAACAGGGCAGCGTCAGCGTGCAACAACTGGACCTGTCGGATCTCGCCAGCGTGAGGGTGGCGGCGGCGGCCCTGGGAGAACTGGGCGACATCAACATGCTGATCTTGAACGCGGGCGTCATGGTGAGTTGCCCCGATGTGATTTGCGACAGCCGCATGTCATTGTTCAAAATATTCTCATGGGCGGCGGAGACTCCCACTCGGGAGACGTCTGCACCTTTCCAACCTTTGCAATTGACTTTCTTTTCGCTACTCATGCAGGGCACGCCACAGAGCTACACGAAGCAGGGCTTTGAGATGCAGATCGGCACCAACCACTTTGGCCATTTCATGCTCGTGCATGGCCTGCTGCCCAAGCTCACGGCGCAGGTGCGAGCAGTGGCCGCTGTGTGTACACGAGACCGCCTGACTGTGCGGCATGCGGCGCAACATCGCAGCTCCTGCCTGCTGCATCAGAACTCCACTGTCACTTGATCGTGATAGCTTCAGCACACTGCTAAAACATGCGGCGCTGAAGAGACGTCACGTTTCGCGACTCCAGAAACAGAGATCCAGAGTCGTGGTGCTTTCGTCCAAGGGTCATTATCTTCAGGTGGGTTCATTGGCTGGGCACATGTATGCGCGTGTTGACCATTGCAGTCATGCTTCCAGAAAGGCCGTGATCTGGACAGGCCGAACAGCTGCATTCCGTGCCTTGAGTTGTGTTGCTTGAACAAAGGCGACTGTGCCGCCGCGCAGCGTGCACCGATGGATTTTGAGGACCTGCATTTCAGAGAGCGGAAGTACAGCGGCATGCGCTCGTACGCTCAGTCCAAGACAGCCAACGTACTTTTCACATCGGAACTAGCCAGGAGGTGGGGCTGCCCCCTCTTCCTGCACAAACCTTCCTTGTTGATAGGCTGATGTGTTGCGCTGTGGCTGCTGTACAGCTGTACAGCTGCTGTACAGCGCGAATCAACATGTTGAATTGCGCGCTTTTGAGTTGTTCGACTCATATTTGACCAGACGCGTTCAAAACATGCGCGCAATGTCGCAGGTTGGAGGGCACAGGCGCGTCGGCGTTCTCGGTGCATCCCGGCAGCATTGGCACCGACCTGATGCGGCACTGGCTGCCCTACGGCTCCTGGCGGCGCTGGCTGGTGTCCTGGGCCCTGCGGTGGCTGCCGCTGCTGATCGGCGAGGTGAAGACCGTACCGCAGGTGCGCCTCTGCGCCTCCTTCTCTGCCGGTGGATCATCTCAGCAGCGCATCGGCAGCCTTGCACAGCCTCGTTGTTGACCGTGATGAGCATCTCCAAACATTCCTCTGGTGAGCGTCTCTGGGGTGGTCCCCATGACGGGTCCGTGACCAGCCCTGAGCACAACAGAACCCTTGCCCGGCTGGGTGAGGAGTGGCTGTGCGCAACCGCTGGCTTGCTGCTCCTGCAGGGTGTCGCGACCAGTGTCTACGCCGCAACGGCGCCGGAGCTAGAAGGCCACAGCGGCGCCTACCTCGAAAACTGCCGCATCAAGAAGCCGTCGACGACGGGCCGGGATCCGCAGCAGGCGGCCAGGCTGTGGGCAGTCACGGAGGAGCAGATTGCTGCCGCCGATTCCCCCGGCGGCTTCAAGCCCTAGTCTCATTCTGATGTTGTTTAGAAGTGACGCGTAGCGGTGCCGTGACGGCTTGCAGCTCTAGTGGCTACTGCTGCAGCGTTGCCATCAGAAAGGACAGTGTTGCAGTCATCGTCACTGCATCGCCAGCATTTTGGCAGTGTGCGTCTGTCATGCGGCTCCGCTAATATCAGGGGCAGCAGCAGCGCTGCTCTTCTCACTCAACTACGCACAGTGGATTTGTTCAACCACTGGTGATTCTAACGTGGCAACATTCATTAGCATGCATGACGGCCATTGCAGTGTTAAAAGATTCTGTGCGGCCCGTCCATTCATTCTTGCTGTACCACCAACGCATACTTGATACTTAAATTTCTGAAAGTGCGTCTTCTTGACGACGCCATAGCCCCTTTATGTGATGTCGTTGATTGCGGCTGTGACTGCGCTGTGTCCGTCAAATTCTTCTGCCGCTGTCCTAGAAATTGTGTGTACCACTACAATCACAGCGGCCTTCCAATCGAATTAGTCAGCTGACCCACGCCGCCATCATAACGCTGCGGCACGGTGTCGACCCGACTCAGCCTTCCACTGACGCCGCCGTTGGTTCCGCATATGCTGACGGCTTGCCGGCACCCGCAGCCGCGCTGACGCCCACAGGCGTGCCGTCCTGCGCTGCGGGTTTGCTGCCATCTGATAGCGCAGCGTTGAGCGAGGCGCGTGCGGTCCTCGCCTTCAGCATCTGGGCCTGTGTGACTTCCATGAGCTTCGCCGCCTGCCCTGCGTCCTGCGCCTGCTTCGTCGGCGTCGCCTGCGTTCGGGCCGGGTAGACCCCTCAGCACGTGTTGTGATTACTTGAGATTACTCCCTTCCAGTGTTGATTCATATGAGGGATGGCCAGGATGGCCTGGGTTACGCCAGCCCCCAGCTGCTGGCGGCGCCGATCAGCATGCCACACATACACATGTTGGCTCTTGCAGCTGGCAACTGGGGAACTGCACAGTTCCAGGTCTCTCAATCCGGATCCAGCATGTTGCTTTAGGTCACTCTGCTGATGCCCCTCGAGGGTGAACGCGCCTCGCGGCAGTCGGCTAGGTACGCGCCGGATTTGCCCTCCAGCTCGGGTGCCGTGGCAGCGTAGATCGACGTTGCAGCGCCCTGCGCCCGAAGCATTCACGATCAGCGCGGGAGAGGATACAGGGAACGGCAGCAGCTGTGTCGTAACGACGCTGGGACTGCACTTGAGAGTCGCATCAAACGTTGTACGAGTCGAATGACAAGCCTCGCCGGATGCCGCATAGCGTGTTGGCTAGCTTGCGCGCCCTGCCTGCCCGCTTGCGCGCCCTGCAGCGATGCACCCGGGCACAGGGTTGCTGCAATCCCCCGCCGTTTGTGCAGCGCCTGCGGCGCCGCCGGAGCTCACCTGCGCTGCGGACTTGACGCCGAAGACGGACGAGCGCGCGAGCATCGAGAAAATGCCGCCAAAGCAGCTGCCCCGGGACCACAGATGCCGCCACAGAGGCGTTTCGACAATGCCGGGGTGCACCGCAAATGCGGACACTTTCGTGTCCTTCAACCTGCAGGCATCACAGCTTGCGTGTCAGGGCGCGCCTCAGCTCTGAGGATGAGCGGTTATCCTGGTGACTGCATGCCGCAATGTTGATTTTGGCTTGCACGGCACATGTGCGAGGCATGCGCATTGATGGGCACTGTCCGTAGGAAACGACTTACTGTGCCGCCAGACCCTTGGCATAAAGGATGTTTGCAAGTTTTGATTGACCGTAGGCCGCCTGCACGCCACGCAAGTGCTTTTCTGAGGTACCGTTCTGAATGCAGTTCACGCCCCAGACATCACATAGACGACCATGCACACGCCAACGTGACAGTCAGCCAGCAAAACGACGACAGCTACCAGTGCGGCAAAAATTTCGTCAACTCACAGTATGGGGAAATTTTCTCACCTTCGGCGTGTACTTCCGCTGGCTGTAATCCAGGTCGTTCCATGCGATGGCTTTCTTCTGGAACTGGTGCGCTGAGCTGGACAGGATGACGATCCGAGATGGCGTCACCTGTAAAAACATATACAAGCCTTATCCCGTCTTTTCACAAAGGGGTCGGGCAGGCACAGCCAGACCCTGCCAGTGAAAGTGCTGGCGGGTGCGTGCTCCAGCGGGCTCGCAATGGGCATGGCGCAGATGTGCAGCGGGGGCGCTGCACAGCGATGCGAGCCACGTAGACACGGCACAGGGCGGCTTGCAGGGACGAGACGCTGCCAAGGCGCCGCTGCGGGAGCCTCAAGCACAGCTTGCCTGCGCTTGCATCTTGGGTAGCAGCGCCTGCGTGAGGGCGGCATGGCCCAGATGGTTGGTCGCCCACTGCAGCTCGAAGCCGTCCTTCGAGAAGCTGCGCGGGCACATCTGCGAGCAGCACGAAACTAGCGCGTTCATTGCCTGGTGTCTGGTGCTCCTGCCCCTCGTTGAAACGAAACGAAGGTCCACGACTGCGCCAGCAACGTCAGGGCTGCACACACGTCGAAATGCGCGGCTGACAGACGCACCATGACGCCGGCGTTGAGGAACAGCAGGTCCAGCCGCTTCTCCTGGGCGAGCGCCGCGCCCAGCTGCTGCACGCTGAGCAGGTCCGCCAAGTCCAGCTGCCGCACCTCGATGCTGCCCTGCAGCGAAATGCATGTATGATTGGGCAATCTGTGAACGGTTTATGTGTCGGTGTTCTCACCCAAGTGTGGCATGCACCAGCGGACAGCTGCTGCACGCTGTACAGGTCCGCCAGTCCAGCTGCCGCACCTCGACGCTGCCCTGCACAAAAGCATATGTACTTCGAGTGGACCATGTACAATGCTTTTCACGGCAGTAAGCCAAGCGCGAGCGCCGCGCCGAGCTGCTGCTGAGAAGGTCAGCCAGGTCCGGCTGCCGCACCTCGATGCTGCCCTGCACGGCAGAAACACATGTGACACTCGTTTGCTCTCTTGTTCCCTCCCAGCAAACAACAGCAGCGTGGGGATGGCGGAGGGCTGTGCGTGAGCAGATCCGCCAGGTCCAGCTGCCGCACCTTGATGCTGCCCTGCGGACAGCATCACCGATGCCTTGAAATTTCGCAACCGTTCCGATGGACTTTCAGCCTGTCAAAGCTGCACGCTGCCCAGGCCCGCAGGATCCGGCTGCCGCACCTCGACGCGGCCCTGCAGCAATCGACTGACATGTTGCAAGCACCGATTGACTCTACAGGCGCCGTTCCCCGCAGATGGCCAGGCGTTGATGCCATGGCACGCTGCTCATCGTTGCTCAGCTGCTGCTCAAATGCGGCCACCTGACTGCCAGAATGCGTTGGATCGCAGAGGCAATGATGTATTTTGGAGCATGGGGCTACGTGCGATAACACAGGAAACATCTGGTTGAACAGACTGACCGCCAGAGCCGGTTCGACCTTCACGCTGCTGGGTCCCGACTCCCGCCGCCTCTGAAATGAATTGAGCAACGTGTTTCCGTCGAGTGTTTCTGTCAAACTCCAGCCGCGGCTCGCTGAGCCAGAATGGGCAGGACAGGAGTGGCGCATACCTCGCCACCGTGCTGACCCATAGTGCAACTGTCAAGACCTGGGACCCAGCTGCCTGTATGCGTCGAGGAGCTATGCATGAAGTGTTGATCATTCGACATCGGCGACGCATGTGCCTCCACATTTGTTGATTGATCGCCCAGACCCAGCGCCAGAGGGAGCGTCACCATGTGCCGTGACTCCAACACTGCTGTGCGCAACAACGGTGGCGTAGCTGAACGATCCCTGCACCTTTTCGGCCCGAGGCAGTGCGCGGTATCTCACCTTGAGGCCGTGCGCCTCCTCCTGCAGGCGGTCTGCGACAGCCTGCCCCGCCGATGGATCCCTCGAGGTCAAAATGACTCGCGCCCCTGCCGCCGCAAGCGCCCGCACCGTCTCCGCCCCGATGCCGCTGTTGCCGCCGGTGACCACAGCCTGTGACAGCAGCGGCTGCATCAGGGTGTGGCGCCCCTGACCACCGTGCTTGAACGGGCATACTTGCCTGTCATGTGCTCATCTGCGCGTATATGGCACTGAGCATTGGTTGAGGGGTGTCAACGCGCAGGGCAGTAACGTTTTCGCGCCAGCGACCATGACATGTCGAAGTGGGTTTGTGCACAAGGCACCCCGGGCAGCAGGCACGTATTGCGCACAGGCGCATCATCCCGCTCACCACTTTGCCGCTGAGGTCATGACCCTGTACCGCGTCCAATGCCGTGCTGGATCGTCCCAGGCCCATCGTTATTTGGAGGACTGTCCTGCGACACCACCTGCTGACGAAAGACCGTGCTGCTTACCGGAACACCAGATATTGCCCCGTTTGCAAGCCGATGTGCCCGAATGGACGGATGAGGAGCTATATGCACCACAAGCCTAGCTATGATTTGCTGGTCTACACGCTGCGAGCGACTGTAATGGGAAGCTGCAAAAACCAATTACTCCGGAAAACTCTCTCCTGGGGGGAATTGCCCTTCAAGCAGATTAACTAGAGGCGAGTGATGGTCTGGAGACTGCCAACTGCAGGAAACGTTGTTGGCGGACAGACTGACGATTCCTTCCCCCGCACCGCGGCCGGCCACTTGATGATAGGTTCCCGTCCCGTACAGGCGATATATTCCTCTGACGAGGCTCTGTCAGTACACGTGGGTGGCGTGTTTCACATGACCGCATGATTAATTTACAGATTTGCTTCGCCTTGCAGTAATGCAGCGTTCACTTTCAATTTGCACCACCTATCGCGCGATCAGGATTGAGTATTCTGCTAAGTACTTGCTGTACCCCCCTTATTTCTGTTGCCGGTCCTTTTGACCGGCCAGCTCGGTAGCACCACTCGAGTAGAGCCATCATGGCTCACCAGGCCGGGGATGCTAAGCCAGTCGCGCGGCACCACCGAGTCGGCTGTGGTGAAGTATTTGGCATGTCAGAGCCTGGCCGGGGCGCTGGTGGCAACATCGCGGAGTGGGGCAAGAACATGCTGAGGACGCCGCTGAATTTCTACCGGCGCTGCCGCGTGCAGCACACCGTGGAGGTAACGCTTGTCCAAATACTGGCGCGCGTCACCTCCTCCTGCTTGAGTGCAAGATGGTTGGAACTAGAACGCGGCCGTTAGCACCCTGCTGAAGCTTTTATGGAAACGCGCAGGTCGATGAAATCACGGGACGCGCGATTAATGTGTCCGCGCATACCTCTGCTCAGACGGACGACCTGAAGAAGGAGCTGAACTGGTGAGTGACTACCCTCAGAGGAAGAACCGGACAAATCTACCATGTCGAATCGAGTTGCCATGCCACTGACGACGGCGGCATGCCACGCCGCGGGCGGCGGGGTTCTGCACCCTAATGCATGCCTTGAGGGGCAGCGCTATGTGTAAAAGCTATGTTACACGCCACCATCTTGTTCAACACAGAGCCAGCGGCTGCGCTGTTCTTTAGGGCCACCAACTTTGGTGCTGACTTGCACTGCGCATTGCTAACTTGAGACAGGTGCATAACGTTTTGCGGTTCGCGCAAGCAATGGGTAGTGTGTAGGCTTCCCTGGCTGCTGGCAGTCTTTGTGCAACCGTTGCAGTTGCCAGCAGCCGCATAGAGCCGAGATACACCTGGACACCTCGACACAGTCGACGCCTTGACGGCGCTCTCTTGAAACGCTGGGGTCAGTCGCTTGGCAGGAAAATTCGTGTGACGATCATAGTGCTGCCAGTAGCGTCGGCCGATCGTGTGGTGCTGGCTTTGCGGCCCAGCCGGGGTGCAGTTCTAAGGGGTACAAGCCGCAAGGCGTTTGCAAACTAAGCCTCGGTGCACCCATGCCCGGGCATGCGAACGGCCAAGCGCATGGGTTGCTGCGTGGTTTGCAGCTTCGCTGGCGCTGTGCAGTGAGCCGTCAGCTGCGAGACGACGCTCGGTGCTGAGGTGGACTCGCCTGACAAACCTTCTGTTTGTGCAGCCGCGGTGGCAAGTCAGCCTCTGCATTTGTGGCTTCTGGAAAGCACTTTGTGCTGCTTCCCAGTGCACAAGCGCTAGGCGGTTGCCTCGACAGGGGTTGGACGCGTCAGCGATGCTTACTCATGGCTAACCCGACGTGCAGCAGGCTTTCCGACTGAGCTTTCCGACTTTGGCATGTGCAGGTTCGACCTGACGAACCTGGGTATCGGTATCATCCTCGGTGAGTCCTGAGGAAGCTGCACCACCTTGCTGCACCCTGTGTAGCACCTGTGTAGTACGAGGGGTGGCGTTCTGCCGTGCAGCGAGCGATGCTGTGCTCGAATGCACAGTTCACTCGAGCTCAGCATCACATCGTCTGTGACTGAATGGATAATGCGACCGGTCAGCAATGACACCTGAGCTGCCATCAAAACCGCCGCTCATACAGGCGCCGGCGTGTTCGTCACGACCGGAACGGTGGCCAATGGCTATGCCGGGTGAGTGAGACGTTTCCTCGGAACTTTGCGTGATACAATGCCGCGGACGCTGCTGCCAATCTCGGCTACACTGGCGTCGCTGCAACATCCGTATCTGTTCAGCGGGCGGGTTCCATAAACATGCAGCGGATCGATGCTCAGCAGCAGCTCGAGCGTTTGGGTTAACCTTGTTTGTCTGCGCTGCAGGGGTGCGACGGTCCTGTCGTACGCCATCGCTGGGCTGTCCGCGTTTCTCAGGTGTGCTGCTGTGCTGAGTGACCCGCCGCTGCCGCTGATGATGCCATGAGCGCGCGTACCTGCTTTTGCCGGCTCTTCAACAAGATATCACATCTGGCATTCCGTTTTTGTGCTGCACCAGCGCCATGTGCTACAGCGAGTACGCCGTGGACTACCCCATCGCCGGCGGCAGCTTCACATTCATGCTGCAGACCTTCGGCGAGTTCCCTGGCTGGTGCGTGCGCTTTGCGCTCATGCTTTTCCTTGTTTCGGCTCAAGGTAGCAGTGCTTGGCATCCATGTAATGGGCTCATCTTTGTCGCAGACCTTGCTGGCGGCTTCAGACCACATCTGGTGCAGGGCAGAAAAGGCATGGATATCAGAAAGTCTGCAAAAGCCTGAAGTCTCCTCTGCACGTTGCAGGATCGCCGCGTCCAACATCGTGTTCAACTACGTGCTGGCTAATGCTGCGGTGGCGCGCTCCTTCTCTGGCTACTTCGCGAGCCTGTGCAACAAGGCAAGCTGGCTTGAGCATGCACGTTTGCCGACCCGGGCTTCTGGCCGAAGGCAAAATTGATGCCGACCGCCATAGTGCAGCCTCGAACACGGCGCACGCCAATGGCGGTCTCTGACTTCGCCTTTTCGCTCGCGAACAGGACCCCACGTTCTTTAACGTGGCAGGCGCCAACCACGTGCTGGACTTCTGGGCCTTCGGCTTGATCCTGGTGCTTAGCGTGCTGCTGTGTTGGGGCATCAAAGAGACCAAGACCTTCAACAACGGTGAGGCGTTTTCCCGTCCCCGCCCAAGGGGAAACACACAGCATTCCCTTTGATCGCACTGGGGTGCTGGTGCTGAGCGTGCTGCTGTGCCGGGGCACTAAGGTGACTAAGGCCTCCAACGACGATGAGCTGCCCTGGTCACGGCAACAGAGTGTGTGGGCTCTCCCCCGCGCCCGAGGGTTTTGGGGAGCGTTGACAGGTGGCATGTGCCGCGCTGGCACCCTTCACGCTTGTTGGTAGAGACGAGGCTCGGCTGGTTCCGGGGTGCTTCAGTCGTGTCTTCCGGCGGCGTACCAGTGCAGACTGGCCGCAGCACACTGTCATGCCATTGGTGACTTTTTGGTCCACCAGCACCAACCTCCAGACTGCTGCCGCGCAGTGGTGACGGTGGTACACGTCGGCGTCGTCATCTTCATCATCATCGCAGGGCTGACGCAGGCCAAGGGCAGCAACTTTACCAATGGCGGGTGCGGCTTTACTTCAGTCTGCAGCAGCCTGACCTCTGTCGGGATCTGACCCTCGCAGCTGTCGACACAACAACAGGTCCTGCAACCTGCAGTATATTTTTGGGTATACTGCCACCCGATTATGCAAGGAGTAGCATAATGGCTGAAGGCGACACACATCCCTGCTCCCGCCTGGCAGGTCTGCAGCCTCACAGCTTGCTGCAGGCTTGGCGCGCAGTACACCGACCGCCTCTCTTCTGGTGCACTGTGATGCATTGTCTTGCAGCGCTTAGCATGAGCACCGCTTGCTTTGCTGCGCCTCAGGTTTGCGCCTTGTGGCGCCCGTGGCGTCTTCAACGGCGCCTCGCTGCTTTTCTTCTCGTACGTGGGCTTTGACGCCATTGCCACCACCGCTGAGGAGGTCAAAAACCCTGGGCGCGACATCCCCATTGGTGCGCGCTGGCCGCTTTAGTTGGTACCCGCTGTCCACTTGGGCAGTTGAAAAACCGAATGACAATGTTCCTTGAGCGTCTGGTGACGCGCGGCTGGCTGTTGCCTGCTCAATTGTGAGCCTAGCGCGCCGGTTATTGTGTCGTACAGCTGACTGAAAGCTGTGTTCCTTTGAATCCGCAGGCATGACGCTGGCACTGACAATCGTGACCACCCTGTGAGTGCGTTCAATGCTGCGCCAAGCCTGTATGTTGCATCTCAATATATGCAACCTGTGCAGATTATGGGACTGTTGGTGCAGCGCATGCACGGCAGCGCATGCAGTACTCATGTGTGCCTGCGTACGTTCGCCTGCAGGTACCTTCTGTGCTCAATCACGCTCACGCTCATGCTGCCCTACACGGACATCAACCCCAACGCGGCGTTCAGCCAGGCCTTTGTTAGCGTCGGCATGAAGTGAGCGCTCCCTCATGGTCTGGCTATGCTGCATAGCGCATTGTTCAAGTAAAACTGCCATTCCTCTTGGTCACCCTAGGTCCGTCTTGGTCTGGCGGTTGTGCTGCATGCATCGAGATGAGTGCGGCATCGTGTGTTTGAGCACAGTTGACTGCGCATCTGAGACCTGAGAGGAACCTGCTGTCTTGTCTTCTCCAGGTGGGCATCCTACATCGTGGCCGTCGGCGCACTGCTCGGCATTGTGACTGGTGCGTCTTCTCTTTCTCACCTCCCAGGCACGGATGGACGTCAAGTGCACCTGCAAGACAACACCTGGACGAGCTTTCGTCTGCTCGTGCTCCACATGCTGGGTGTAGCTGCATTTCTGACCGCCGCGCTTCACTTACGTTCATTCTCTTGCTGTGGCGCAGGCACGATGGTGGGTCTGCTGGCCGTCACGCGGTCCATCATCGCGCTGGGCCGTGAGCACTTCCTGCCGCCCTTCCTGGCGTGGGTCAACCCCAAGCTAAAGACGCCCATCTTCACAACCGCGCTGCTGGGCGTCATTACTGGTAAGCCCATCGTCTCATCACAAGACTGGAGGCTGTCCTGCCGATGGGCGTCGCTGGTGACGGCCAAGCCTGACTTCTGTCTGACAAGCCTGAAATGGAAAAAATCAGATGTGATCACATCGTTGCACGTGCGCCGAGCATCCTGTAATGTGTAGTACCTTGAGTGACGCGCCTATGACCAAATGGTGTGGCGTGCCCGCAGCCATCATCGCCCTGTTCACCGCTTTCGACAACCTGCTCAAGTGCGTCTTGGCCCCCATCACCATGTTCATCCGTCCAATCTATCAGCAACATCTCGCCAGTTCGTTTCAGTCTCATGCTGGTTCCTTCCAGTCCCTTTCAGAGCACGAACCCCCTGCTCCTGTTGGGTCATGCACAGCGCTCGGGTTCCGCCTCGCTTTTGATTTTGCAGGATCGTCACATCCTGATTGCGTGTGTTTGCCCTCGCAGCTTGGTTTCTATCTGTACCTTGTTTACTTTCTACATGGCGAGCTCTTTTCCCCCTTGCTGCGCTTCCCACACCTGCATGTATGCAGGAGCGGCATAGCATGTGTGTGGACTGGTGGCGATGTGCTTCGGGTCGTGTGTCGCCTGGCTTCACGCATGCCTTCCAGCTCGCACAGCTTTGTGCATCGATGTCAGTGTGGTCGTATCTGTCGCCTCGTAATTGACTGGGCTCAATTGAGTCGTGACTGCTGGGGCCCAATGCACACCCTTGTCGGGCGAGCTTAAAGGCGCTGAGCTGTTCTTTTTGTCTGCAGATCGCCAACGGGTATGTGTCACCTGGCGTCACGCGTTCCTTTCAGCTCGCACATCTTTGTGCATCGATGTCATTATGGGCATATCACATATCTTTGCCTCGTTGTTGTTTGGGCTGCCATCAAGTCGTGAATGCTGGGACCTAAGGCACAGCGCCGTTGGGCAAGCCTCGAAGGCGCTGAGCTTTCCACGTTGTCCGCAGCATCATCTTCCGCCACTACTACAGACCCGGCTACAACAAGCCCTGGCTCGCCCTGTTCATGCTGGTGTGGCTGACCGCCACCTCCCTGGGTGAGTGCCGCTCAGCGCGCCGCCTGTCTGCAGTATTTCCTTTGCAAGACAGCTGTGCCGCCTTCCACGGTGGTGCCCCTTTTGAAAGCCCGCATCAGAAGCATGCAATGACTGGCGCTTTTGCCTGGTGCATGGTCCAGCATTGGCATGATCGCTGCACACCTTGTGTATCGAGCACGACACGCCCTCGCCCTGTTGCTGACAAATGCACGCGATTCACACACGCTCACTTTTCAATGCAGGGCTGGCTATCTACTACCAGCTGTCCACCGGCTGGGTGGGGCTCCTGGTGCCTGGCGTCCTGTGGCTCGTCGGCACCATCGCCATCTCGTTTGTTCCGCAGGTACGCAATTGAGATGGAATGATAACATATAATCAACAGCGGCGCCATCCTCCTTCGCGACCGGCTGTGAACACTGCAGCAGGGTGTGGGGTTTGGAGCGGCCTCTGTGACTTCCATTCCACCTGTTCCATTGGGTCACACGCCCAGCGCCTGCTGCATCTGCAGACGGCGGCGGCGGCATGTATGTCTCGCTGTGTAAGGCAGATACCTGACGCACTACGACTGGGTCTCTGAAACCTCTCGTGTGTGTGTTTTTTTTCTACAGGCATACAAGCCCGTGCGGTTCAGCGTGCCACTCATGCCCTGGATCCCCTCCGGCAGCATCATCCTCAACGTGAGTGCCCGTGCAAGCTTTGTACATGTGCACCTTTGCTTGACAAGTCCGTTTCTGCCACCATTGCCTGCTGTCCCCATGCCGGGCAAGTCGTGGCAGGAGCCCCGCGATGCCCCCAGAGCTTGCTGCAACCACTGCCGCGCATTGCGGAATGCAAGCTGTTACTGTCGGTACGCGGGCTGCATGCATGTCCCAGCTATACTGCTGCGGTGGCCGATGAGCTGCCCGAGAGTGACATTCTGGTGGCCTCCGTCTTTGTGCAGGTGTTCCTCCTGAGCACCATCGCCCAGCCGGCGGACCAGGGCGGGCCAGGGTCGTTGCCCTACAAGCAGTGGGGGTGAGTCTTGTTAGGGCGACAGCTATATCTGAAGCGCGCAATTCCAAGGACATTAGCCAGATGCAGTTCCTGCCTGCACTAATGGCACATTGGCGACTTGCCCTGCTCACCCGCTGGCCATTGCTTTGGCACTCCCACGGGTCTGCTCATGTCTCCAGCCAGTGTCTCTCGCAATGCACCTGTGTGTCCATGTCTGCAGCGTCGAAACCAGCATCTGATCAGTTCCTTTTGTGCCTGCAGGGTGTTCATGGCCTGCTCCGTCGTTGTGTACTTCCTCTACAGCCTGCCCAACATCGTGCTGCAGAACCGCATCGCCACGTGCGTCCTTTTCCTTGGGACAGAACCGAATCTCGTTCGGAAGTTGAGTGCATATGCAGGTGTCATCAGCCCGCTGTCGGTGTCATGAGCCTGCTGGCAACTCTCGGTCTGCGTGGCGTCGTTCACATCAGATCTGCTGTGCTTGGGGTCTAGGACTCGACGGCAAATGGTCAAAAGCTCCTTGCCAAGGGATGTGGATCGTGGAGTTCGAGGAGCAACAATCACTGGCATGCGTGGCAGAACTTGGTAATGCGGGCAGGTCTCCGCAGCTAAGGGAGGAAGGCCACAGCAGTGCCCTAGGAGCAATGCCAAGAGTCTGGTGCCGTTCACAAGCCACCACAAGTGCGTTTCCATGTACCAGGGGCGGCATCCAGGGCGCGGGCGCGCAGGAGATGACCGCAATGGAGACGGCGCAGTACAAGAACGGCACCCTCCACGGGAATGGCCACGAGCCCGCAATCGCGCCCGCCCACATCTAGAGTCCCTCCTCGGGACGCGCCTCCCGCCAGGCGGTCGCCCACTGTGCGCAGGCATCACCGCGCGAGCGCCCTGCGTCGGATTTACAGGGCAACAAAAACCCGGACAACAAACTCTCTTAAGATCCTAGGGAGTTTATTGGACGAATAAGCGGCTGGCGGGCAGGCTGCAAACCGGCCGGCGTCCCAGCCTGCTCGTCGTGGCTGCTGTAACGGACGCGAAGACACGCAGTGACGAGATGGAATCGTGAGCCGCCGCACAGACTCTTCGGCCCACGGCAGCTCAGCATGGGAGGCGTCGAAGCGGGGACGTCCTGCGGCCCTGCTAGACCCTGCGCTGTGCATGGCGCGGGCGGTGACAAGAGCCAGGTGCCGGGGGTAGCTCCATTTTGTTCCGTGAAGGTATAGGACCTGGATGGGCGCTGCTGCGGTGTACACATGCGGGGCGCACAGATAGATGTGCGGATGATGTGGACGGCATGCGGCGTACTGCTATCAAGCACATGGTACAAGGGGTGAAGTAATGCAGAACGATATTCTGCTAACAGCCAACTGGTGTCAAAACATGGCATAGGTATTTGTACTTGATGCTGGTCAATGGCCTTCGTTTGTCTGGGCGATATTGCAGCCAAGGGCGTTGTCCCTTGCACGGCTGCCGCATCGGCATCTATAACTGTGAAGAGGCTCAGTGGCTACAGCCTCACCCAAACGCACATGCAGTTTTTCGTTTCGCCCGTCAGTTCTGACTGCATGAATGGGCCAGTGATCAATTTGTCAAAAGTTTACATAGCCGCCGATGTTCCGCCGCTTTTGGCAGCTCGCCGAAGCGAATTGGCACTGCACACAAACATTTCACCATTTGCTTTTGAAGAGGGGCAGTCGTTTGGGTCTCGATCCATCGCAGCGACCGCGCCAATCGCAAGAAGGCAGTTTTCTTGACCGCTTGACTGTTCTTGGCAAGCCCATCGCTGGGCCCACGTTGCTTCTGTTCGGCTACGCTGCTCAGTCGAACGTCTTTTTTCATCCGAGTACACTGCATCGCAGCTCCCTTGCCCGGATAAGGAGGCAGCTGTGGGCGAACACTGGTCTCCACTCGCATGAGCTTCACTTCATGCATGATGTCGGCCATCTGGCACAGCCGCATGACTATGACGAGCCTGCGCCCCCTCTGTCGGACGCCCATCACCACGGCCGTGCTCAGCAGCACGAAAGCCACCAGCGGCCATGCGCGCAGCAGCGCACAATGGGCGCGCATCTGCACCGACAGTGACGCGAATGCAGCTTTCTCAGGCTGTGCGGCAGTACCAGGCGCGCGCAGGAGGCAACGAACGCCCACGATGCGCAGCCAGACGTCCAGCAGCAGGCAACGATGGGGCCTGAAGGCGGTCGCGGCCCAAGCTGCGCCGGCAGCGGTGCCGGAGTCGCCAACATCAGCCGTTCCGTCCGAGGAAGTGAGCTGCAGATGATGTCCTGTTCGTCTCTCATGATGTCGCAGAAGCCGGTCTGCAGACAATCTCACATTCCTGCGAACTTGAACATCAGGGCGTAGCCACGTAGGTCAGGCATTGCGGTGCAACTTCCTGTAGACCACTCTTTGAGGACATAGCCGGCAGCAGAACTCCCGACACCCCGATGCGGATCCCGTGCGCAGGTGGATTACGAGGCGACAATCGGCATCGAGACGCACGTGCAGCTGGCGACGGCCACCAAGGCCTTCTGCAATTGCGCCAACCGCTATGGGGCGCCGCCCAACTCGCACGTCTGCCCAGTCTGCCTTGCGCACCCGGTGAGCAGATGCAAACTCTGTGCTGCTGGCAGTCTGTGACGAAGCCTCAGCTGGCGAGGCAATCATGCCAATCGCTGCGGCACGCCGCCAAGCTCGCAGGGCTGCCCTCGGCGCACCTGGTGCTAGGCGCACCTGGTGCTGCCGCTCTGGAGGCGCCGACGCGGGTGTCCTGATGAACTGAAGCAGGTCTACGTTACACTGAATCAAAGGGTACGCTGCCCGTGGGCGGCGAGGAGCTGGTGCGGCTGGCAGTGATTGTACTGAATACCAAAACATAAACAATGCTGCAGGGCGCGGTGCTGGTGGTCAGCCAATAAAGGGTGCGGCTGGCAGTGCTCGCCGGGCTGGCGGCTCCACAGTTGATTGTACTGGAGAAGAACATGCTTGATGCACAGCATATGTCTGCAGGGCACGCGACCAGTCGGCAACGATTGGATGGTGCGGGCTGGCGGTGACTGCCGGGCCTGCGCTCCACTGCGCGACTGCGCACCACTCTGATGTTGACCTTTGAACGGCTCAAAACCATTGAGCAACAAACACCTCTTTGGATGCTTCCTGTCTCACCAACCCCTACAGGGCACGCTGCCAGTAGTCAACGAGGAGATGGTGCGACTGGCAGTGACAGCCGGGCTGGCGCTCAACTGCGCCATCGCGCCGCACTCCAAGTTCGACCGCAAGCAGTACTTCTACCCGGACCTGCCAAAGGGGTACCAGATCAGCCAATATGATGTGCCCATTGCCGCAGATGGTGCGCTGAACTGTTTTCTATAACCCTATTCCCTCCAGTTCTCACACCATCTTTACCCGTCGACACGTGCAAGCGCTACCCAAGGTCAGCCCATGTGATGCGCCCCTCAAGTGCGATGGGACATCACAGAGGCGTTCCTGTCGGCCTCCGTGCTGCGTGAGCGTCCACGCCAGTGCCTGCTACGGACTGCCTGGGATGTGCAGCCGCTGCGTGTGATGCCGCATCGAGTGCAACCGACGCATCGCGATCCGGCTGAAAGCTGTGTTTTGACGGCAGTGACGCAAATATGATGCAGCCACTCGCGCAGCACGCGGTCGTGCACCTGCTGGCGAGCCCGCCCCTTTTCTGTAACGTCAGTTCGGCTTTGCTGATATGCTGGACTAACTTCTGTTTGCTGATGCCACCTGTGCATGCCGCGCGCAGGCCACATCGAGATTCCCCTCCCAGACGGCAACAGCCAGCGCGTCGGCATCACGCGCGCCCACCTCGAGGAGGACGCAGGTGCACTTGTTTCCCCCTTCTTGAGTCCCCTGCAGCGTGCAAAGGGGAACAGCAACATCATTGGCGCACTCCTCATTTCCGGCCGACATACTTGCTGCCAGTGCCTCCAAACCTGCTGCACCTCAGCATGGGCGCCCAGCAGCCCATAGTCACGGCATCGTCATCCCGGTGCGCTAAACGGCCAGGGTTCTCTGGCGGGTCGCAATTCCCAGTCTAGGTGCTGCAATCCGTGACAACCCACTGCAAACCCCGTGCTCCAGTTCTGTGCAGGCGAGCTGATGCACGAGGGCAGCGACCGGCCATTCGCTGGCGGATTTGTAACCGGGCGGGCGTGCCGCTGCTGGAGATCATCAAGTTTCGCACTTCGGGATGTCTCAGTTCAGACAAACTGCAATCCTGTCTCAGGCAAGCTCATGCACGAGGGTGATGCCGACCACTCGCTCGCCGACTACAACCGGGCGGGCGTGCCGCTGCTGGAGATCGTGTCGGAGCCAGACATGACCTCGGGCATCGCGGCGGCGGCGTACGGCGAGGAGATCCGCCGCATCGTACGGTTCCTGGGTGTCTCCGACGGCAACATGCAGGTGCGGGTTTTCGTGCAGCCGCTGTTTTCTGGAGGGGAATACTACGAGAAACAACTGAAAAGATGTGCGCCAGAGACATGCCATCGTGCGGCGGCGTACGGCGAGGACATCAGCCGCATTGTACAATTCCTGGGTGTCTCCGACGGCGACATGCAGGTACAGAGCTTTTTGTCAAGGTGTCTACCGATCCGAAAAGGCTGATGGCTGGAAGTGGCCGCCAGTGCGGCGGCGACGGCGTAGGGCGTGGAGATCCGCTGCCTCACATGGGAATATCCTACGACAACATGCAGGTAGGAGGTCGAGGTTCGCAGAATCTAAACGCACAATACGATGCAAAAGGTATGACGTTGGGCGCGGCGGCGGCGGCGGCGTACGGCGCGGAGAGCCGCCGCCTCCTCGCTTCCTTGGCATCTCCGACGGCAACATGCAGATAGGTTGTTATGATTCAAATCATCTGGAGTGAGAACCTACATGGGAACATACGTGATACAGGATGTGGGAGACGTGACGCCGGCCGCCCCCGCCACGGCGTATAGCACGGAGATCTGCCGCCTCACGCGCTTCCTGGGCGCCTCCCGACAAGAGCATGCAGGTGGCGCTGCATGTTATGATTTCGATGGTGCTGACTAATTTCAAATGTGTTCTTGGTGCAGGACGGCTCCATGCGGTGCGATGTGAACGTGTCGGTGCGACAGGTGGGACAGCAAGCGCTGGGCACCAAGGTGGAGGTCAAAAACATGAACAGCTTCTCCGGCATGGCCAAGGCAATTGACTACGAGATCAACCGCCAGGTGGGATCCACTGGCTCGGTTGCAATATGCCAAGTTGTCTGTGTCATGGCGCGACCCATTGATTACGGTATCGATCGCCAGGCGGACGCGGGCGCAGAAACGTCGTGAGAGTTCAGGCATGTTTTTCCGCGGTTTGAGGAAAGTATCGACATCATCGACATCATTTGACGGCGCAGCACTGAGTGGCCCAGCACAGTGGCGCGCGGGCACTCAGCGATGACAACGCAGAGAGGCATGCATGCAGCGATGGCGACAGGAAGTTAACATCCCGCCACATGGAAGAGCAGCTCATCATGATGCACGCGTGCTGCTGCCGCAGGTGACGCTGATACGCAGCGGCAAGGGGATCGATATAAAGATGGAGACGAGGGGGTGGGACGAGGGCGCGCAGGCGACGCGGGGGCAGCGCTCAAAGGAGGGTTTGGCCGACTACCGCTACTTCCCGGAGCCTGACCTGCCGCCGCTCGCCATCAGCGAGGAGTACCTCAGCAAAGTGAAGGTGACTTCAGGCCATAAAGAGTCAACTTGTGGCACGAGTAACAGATGACGTGTCTACTTCCCGGCGCCCGACCTGCCGCCGCTCAACATCAGCGAGGACTGTCTAGCCAAAGTGAGGGTCAAGGATTCAAATAAAAACCGAGACGCCTAGTCCTGGCAGTTGTTAATCCACTTGTGGGCCGCCTCCATTGATGCTCCGAGGGGAGGGTTCAGCCGACCACCCATACTTCCCGGACCCGGCCTGCCGCCGCTCATCATCAGCGAGGACTACCTCGGCAAACTGAAGGCGATTGCACAAGAGGGCGACATGCCTGCGTGTGGCTCAGAAACGCCTGGCTGCCTTCCGCAGCCAGACCTGCTGCCGCTCGCCATCATTGAGGCAATCTCAGTGTGAAGAAAAGGCTCCTGGCATGCGAAGTGGTGCATGTCGATGCTTTTGGCGTCGTCCCACCCAGCACCTCAAGCTTAGGTCATAGCAAATGGACCCGTGCCGCCGCGCAGGCGGAGATGCGGGAGCTGCCCAGCCAGAAGCGGGCGCGCTTCGGCGCGCTGGGCCTCTCCACTTACGACGTACTGCTGCTCACGGACGATGTGGCGACCGCGGCGTACTTTGATGCTGCGCTGGCGGCCGGCGCGCCGGCAAAGCTGGCGACCAACTGGATCCTCTCGGACCTCTCAGCGCACTGCAACGTGAGTCGGTTTCCTGTGCCACTGCTCGGGAACGCAACGGGAGTTCCAACACCTACTGCATGACACAGTGTCCACTGGTGTAGAGTTGCCAATTGCCAAGCCCCAGTAGTAGATGGGGATCCGGGTCCAACAGCCTGCGTGCTGGCCGGACAATGGCTTGATGCAAGAAAGGGCCCTGATGATCTCAGGGATTATCCCGAAATTCACAATATGTTTCCGCGCTGCAGGAGGCGTGGATAAGGTTTGCGGAGCTGCAGCTGGCGCTAGAGACGCTGGCCGAGACAATGAGCGCATGTTTGAATGTGTATCGGCAGGATTGTTCCCCCAGCTGATGGGCACGGGGCCTGAATGCTGCAGGATGCGCAAGTAACCTTTGCGGAGCTGCAGCTGGCGCCGGAGACGCTGGCGGAGATGATCGGGCTCATCGAGGGCGCCACCATCAGCGGCAAGATCGGCAAGCAGATCCTGCCCGACCTGCTACAGGTGCGGCGCACTCTCTGAATCCAGGTTCAATGGTTGCTGAAAGTGAATGAATTGGGGCCGTCAGCAGCGAGGTCTCGTCACTCAGTGTTCAAGGGCGGCGTCGCCCGGCAGCGCTGGTGGAAAGCAAATGTTTGATGCACGTTTTGTATTCGCGCGATCTCAAAACAAATGCAGTCACAAGTAACACGATCCTACAGGGCAAGGGCGCCAGTGCCGGCGGCGTGAGAGAGAAAGCCGAAAAGTAGGGTATAATTTACGAAAGTACAACTGATTGATAAGACCAGGTGATGTACGACTTCGATTTTACCCAAGCCATACTGACCAGCACCAATGCCCTGCCAGCCGCACTCCTGCTGAAAAACGGACACTTCTCCGCGCACAACCTTGCCTAACCTTCATGAAGGTTGAGTACCTATTTGTTGTTTTTGTGTTTCCCTTCACACTATCGCAATATTGCGTTGGCAAGGTTCGAACGCAGGACTTGACCGCCCGGTTTGGGTGTCTTCCCCTAGAGTCCACTCTGGGACACCACTAAGGAGTGAAAGCGCTGGTCGAGTCCAAGGGTCCTGGTCCAGGTCTCGTTGGGAAATCGCACTGAACACGCAACAATGGTGCCGCAGGGCAAGGGCGCGGGCGCCGGCGGCGTCAAGGCGCTGGTGGAGGCCAAGGGGCTGCTGCAGATATCGGACCCCGCAGCCCTGATGGCGATTGTGGACGGCATGCTGGCGGCAAACCCCAAGCAGCTGGAACAGTACCGCGGTGGCAAGACCAAGCTGCAGGGATACTTTGTCGGGTGAGATATGTCGAGCAGCGTGCGTGTGTCAAGGCTCTGCTGGCTGCCTCATATGAGCAGCTGCGTGACGATTGGCGCAACAAGGGGCGGCCTAAATCAAGCGGCTGCAGCATGCGCATGCGTACACATCCAGTTTCATGCACGCAGCTGTGCTCAACTCAGTGCAATCATAGGAGCATTCCGAGGATAGATTCCTGCGTTCTTGCGGAGCTCTGCGCAATAACAAGCCGGAAGCGCTGCTCATTGAAGCAGGCTCTTGCTCATCCAACCTGCTTCAAACGATGACGCGTTGCCTTGTTCGTGTTGCGCAGGCAGGTCATGAAGGAGAGCAAGGGGCGTGCAAACCCCGCGGAACTCAACAAGCTGCTCATGCAGCGGCTGAACGAGGCCGCATAGGCGTGGTGTTACCGGCAGGAGCCAGCCGAAGGTGTTGGAAGCACACGATTCGCGGACGAGGCGGTATACATACGTAGGTTTTGCAGAAGGCAGAAGCGGGGCATGCTGTGCGGACAAACCCACAAGGTTGAACGTATGACGGCTGTGGATCAGCATGTACGTGCAACCGAGGTTCAACAATGTGCACGCAATGGCCAAACTGGAATCTGGAGCGGCGTCAAACTAAGCCACCGATTAATTTGCTGCCACGTGAGTTTTGGCATCAGTCATGATCATTGGGCTTGCACCAGACGAGCGTGCCGGCCGTGTCTGTCAGAAACATTGTAACAAGGCACTGCAAAGCTCACTCTTCCACTCTGCAGTCCTCTTCCATGATTTGCACTGAGATGGCAATCCCGGTCCACACACGGAGGCCACGCATGCTGCAGGTGATTCCGTGGAGTCCCGGGGTGGAAAATGGAGAAATGTTCGAACAATTCACATTCGACTTTGCTCCGGCAGCCTCTGCCAGCACACTCGTTCGAGCTGACCTTCACAATCGTCAGTCCAACCGGTCCAGCATACTCTTCACATTCGCTTTCCTGCAGCCGTCTGGACTTTCACCTGCAAGCCTGCACGCTGCTCTACAGGCGTACTTGCTCGTTGAGGCGTTCAGCTCAAGCAAGCCTGCGGTAGCTTGCATCGCGAGACTTCCGAGTCATCTCCACAGAATCTGTACGCATCGCGGGCTCGATCAGGACCCAATTCGCGGCTCGACAGCGGCGCAGCTTGGCTGCTGGCGTGCACTTTTCTTGACGCCGCGCCACCGACCAGTGACCAGTGGACCAGTGGACCAGTGACCAGTGGAGCATCATTTCTGCAGTTGAAGACGGCAAGAGCATGTAAACGACGGTCGAACACCTTTCAAACTGCACGCCTGTGTAGATGCTACCGGCTGATATGGATGATGGTTAGCGGCGGCGGCTGCCGTCTGTGTTGGAACACGCCAATCAACTCCATGTGTGCGCCGCAGGCACGACTTCTGCACCTGACGAAGGTCAAGCAGAACTGATTGAATGCCGAGGACGCGGAACGCCACCGAGGTACGGACTGGAACGACCTCTGAGATGTACTCGCCGTCCACTGCATTGAGGCATGCGCTCTGCTTTGCGGCGTTCATGCATTCCTTGTTGGTGAGGTGCCGTGCTCTGAAGTTGTGCTTCACTCACTCATAGTGCGTGGCAATGCAGCCTCTGGCTTCGCCCAAATACCCTGTTAAATGTTGAACATGGCAGGTGCATGACTGAAGAGACCACTTTTGCAAACGAAGCCTGGAAGCTACTTCGCAGTAAGGGATCCAGGCCGACACTGCAGGATCTCGTTGCTCTGCGTCCCAGGCCGAAGCCTGGCTCTAAGCTGGATGAATCCGCAGTCATACTGCTGACGGTGTACATACACGCCCGCACAACTCTAGGCAGCGAGGAGCACCGCATTGTTTACGCAACTCAAAGGTCAAGCAGGAGTGAGACACCCACATTCATAAACGCCACCTCAAAGGCAAGGCAAATCAAACACGAGTCCCAATGCATCCGATGGTGTTTCGTGTGACATCAGCCATCTATCATTCTCTGGCATCGTCCGGCATCACCCTCATTCCATGGCCATGTGGGATCTCAGATTGATCAATGCATTGCTCACCCCAAACAATCCGCGCCACATCCCCTAGCTTGTTTGCGGCTGGCTGTGTGCAGGCGTATATGACTGATGCGACCACGTTGGCACGGCAAGCCTGGAAACTGCACAGAGAACACCCCAGTCCAGCACTGCAGGACCTGTTTACGCTGCGCCCCCCGGTCAATCCTCGGTTGACTGGTGGACACGGTTGCGCTCATGGCGCTGGTGTGCTATATATATCTGCGTGCACCCCGCTGGGCAGCGAACAGAGGAAGATCACCCGCGAGTGGACGAGAGGCCCGGGCATGTGAGTGCCAGCTGCATGCTTGTCTGTATGCATGTCGCCTGCATGTGCCTTTACATGTGTGCCAGTTGGCGGGCAGAAAAGATATGAAAGCGCTGCCTTGCTAATCCTTCGTGTGGTCATGCGCATGCAGGTGGGACTTGTGCACAGTGGTTGAACTGAAGCAGGTTGAGGTGCCCAGGTCGATAAAACGCCGTGGAGATTAGGCTAAAGTAAGCTGGCTGCGGGGTGCGCTGAAAAAGTCAGCCCTAGCAGAGCGATACCCATGAGCGGCATTGTCTGTTCCACGATGCTGACGATCCTGGGTAATGTTTGCCCCGTGATGTTCCATTGTCCAACTACAGGCCAGATCCTCCAGCGTGTGCTTGCTCGGATGTAGGTGTTATGTATGGCTGAGGAGACCAGTTTTTCGAAGCCAAGCCTGGAAGCTCATGAGAGCGCCACAGCCGAGCGCACACCACTTGGTAGGCACGGGACAAACCTGATCATGACTGCGATTCCATGAACGCGTATCTGTGTTCACGAAGGGGATGAACCAGGGAGCGCTTCCAGTTTCAGCCATATGCCTCTGTTGAAAGCATCACTGCGGGTTTCAAAATAGAATCTGGACACCGCGGTAGCAACGCGCGCGCGCGTACACAAAATTATGCTGCATTTGCCGCTGCCCTGCCCGCCTGGCGGCCCTTCCGGCCCTCCGTCTGACACAGTTGCATGCAGGTGAAAATGAAGGCGTGTAGGCGCTGTTCTGGTTCTTGGCTGCCGCGCCACGTTGTGTGTGTCGCCGAGAGGCACATCATCTCGAGCGATTGCGGTTGGAAACGTCCTGGTCGAGGGTTCTGGAATGGGGCTGCGCCGCTTGTCACTGGTCACCAGCAGTGTCCGCAACATTGACGTGGTCTCGAGAGCAGCGCCCGCCGCCGCAGCTGCGCACCGCGTCCTGGAGCACCGATTTTGATGGAACGAATGTCCACCTGACTCATCGGATGGCGCTGCACTCCTCGCTCCACTGATTCCACTGTTTACCTTACTGAGCATCGGCAAGCTAATAATTATTAGCTTGCCGATTTTATAAACCTTCCTGCGACAATGCACATGTGAGTATCAATGCCGTAACCCCGAGGAGCCAGGTGGGGCGGGTGATACCGTGACCCTACTTGAGCCACGTGCAAGCTCCACAGGCAAATGGCATGGCACTTGTGACCTCCTCCTATACGCCGGACCTGTACGAAACCTGTGAAACAAAACTGCAGGTCCGGCAGGCCAATCTGCATATTCTGCTTGCGCAACTCATCTAGCCCCACCTTTTTGGCACTCGAACCTCACAGCCACCGCCGCTCCTCACGCATTGAATTATCGGCGGCATGGCTGCCACAGGAAGCCTCCGGGCCGCGATGGTCGCGTCCTGCCTCGTCGCTGTCTTCGCGTTCGCCCTGCTTCAAGGTGAGTGCTGAAGCAACATGGCAACAAACTGTACGTGGATTTTTGGGAAGGCACGCAGCTACGCTGTTTGTCGCTCGATGAGGTCTTTCGGCCCTCCATCATTGGCGAGGTCTTTGGGTCACTGATACGATCCTGCTGCTCACGCAACATAGACCAGCCTGGCAGGCGCTGCAGAACTTCTTGTCTGCGTGTAACACTTGCTCCGTACACTCATACATGCTTGGTTTCCACCTCTCGTCCAGGGGTGCAGTGGGGGCAATCAAGAAACTGTTGAGTAATGAGCCCAGAAAGTGCCCACACACCAGTCAAGTGTTGAATGACCTATCGATTTGGATGCTGCTCTGAGTTCTTGACCTTCTTGTGCTGTTGCAGGCGCGCCATCGGCCGAGGCGTCGGCTGATGTTGGTGCATCCATCGCCGACACCGGCAATGCTGAGAACCTGGACATCTCCACGTCAGGTGCAGTGCAATCGATCCACATGCAGGCCAGCCAAACTAGTGTACGGAAGCTGAAGCATACCTGAAGCAGCTGGGAGGCCTGCTTCGTTGCAGCAGAGTCAAGATCGGCTGATGCAGCTTGCAGTGGCCCTGAGCAGCACTTCAGCACTGCATTTCAGGGTTGCAGGCTGTTGAATATTGCGATCTGACCAAGGGGATCATCCCGACAGCCATGTGTTACATACAATTTGCACTTATATAAGGTTTTGGCAGCTGTTAGTGGCCGCAGCACTGCTGTTGCTGTGGTGCGTGTGTACGGCATTTGCGGTCCACAGCGACCTGACCAGCACTTATGGTCACAATCTTCTGATGTGTTGATATCCCACCTTCAGCTTGCACTTGCAGGCCTGCACCGTTCTGTCAGCTACCGTCGCCTGATGCAAGGCTGCCCAGCAGACAATGTCTGCAGCAATTCGAACGTGCCCGACGGCTGCCCCTGTATCAACAAGTGCGTCCTCACGACGTGCCCAGAGCGATTTCTTCCGCAAGATGTCGACTGTGCAGCATGTTGTATGAAAGCCATGGAAGAAGGTATTTTTCCTGCCCGGTGAACGCCGCATATGTCGCCTGCAGCTGCGGCAACTGCATGGGCGGATCTTACTGCGGTGTCGCCTGCCTGGGCGGTGCTGTAGACGGTACGACAGAATTGAATGCTTCGATTCAAGTTTGGACAACAAGGCTCGTAGCATGCATGTGAAACTGTCAGAATGAAACGCTTCAAAAGCACGTTAGCTGTCTTGAGGCCAAACGCACATGTTCATTGGCCGTGTTCTGATGAGTGACTTCCCACTTGAGACCTGCTTCATCTGCCATTACACGTTCCCACTGAAACCACCATCTCACCTTTTATTTGCAGGCAACGTCTGCGAGTGCGGGCATACCGGCACTGGCTGAAGATGCAAATGGTGACAACAGCTGCGCCTATGGCACGGATATCAAACCCCATCATCGCACACGATATCGAGTTCCCCGAAGGCATGCAACGCTGTTCGGATGGACAATAGCGAGTCGCACAGGAGTCGCACACGAGGGTATGTCAGATTGTATGTCGACCATGGCTTGTGGTAGCCTGCATATTAAATCATTGTCTGTGTGAATAAATCTTGAATGTGTATCCAAGAAGATGTACATCATCGTGGTAAAATGATGGAGACAAACTCGATGCAAAACTTTAAGTATGCATCCAACAACACACCACCACGCGTACTCCTCATGCGCCGCTGCTGCCTAAAATTGCGATGCAAAGGGTCTTTTGACAGGAACAGCAGCCGTCATCGCACTCGCATGAGACCGCTAGCAAGGGTCCTGTAGTCGTCATCAGGTAGACCTCTAGTGTTGTATGCGGGCAAGTCCTCACCAGCTGCATACATGCTGCGGTGCAGGAATACAGCAACATGACGAACAGCGCTCCGTTTTACGTACGAGATGTGTGGGCACCTGCCTGAAGGGGACTTCGGCCGACGGCAGAAGAAGCACGCCTGGGCGGCCGCTGGAAGTCGAAGGGCCGCGGCACAGCCCCAGCCAGTGAGCATTGGCGCAATGGGGGAGATGTTGCCAAGCTGCGGGATCCGCAGCGGCAACGCTGCGGCTGTGTTCCTGCCCTCAGGTGCTATTCTGTAGCAGAGTGACAGAAGGTGCGAACAACAACATCTGTAAAGCGTCCGAATCTTCACACATTTTGGGTTGATTGTGTCCCATTCTCAGCCTGAGTGAGGCTGTCGCTGTCTGTTTATATCTACCCAGTGAGAGCTCACCACTTGTTGTTGATGGGCGTCCAAGGCCGACGCGACAGATCCCGGCAGACGTGCTTTGTGCAGGTAATGAGCCTTTAGCAAATCACGAGAGCCAGAATCACGTAGTGCGCGCTGGCGCGGCATGCGCGGCGTGCATTGCGGCAGAAGTCTGCAGTTGGCCGGCAAAACTCAGTCATGCACTGCAGTGTGCATGGGAGCGCCGCGGCGGTATGCTCGAGACAGGGACGAAACAACCGTTGAATCGTTGAGTGTTGGTGGCATAGTACAAACCAACTCTCCATGTTCTCCCAGGCGCACTGCACCGACTACGTACCGACTGGCCCAGATGGGGATGAGTGGCATGCGGCTTGGATCAGGGTGTTTACGCAGCTGGTTTATCCGCGATTACAGCAAAACATGCAGTAGAGACGCTGTGCCACATCCACATCAGTGCCGCCACTGACACCAGATCTGCAGCCTGCGCCGCCACGTCCGCTTCAAGATACCAGTAGCGTTGCATGGCACTGCGCCCTGCGCGTCAATATCGCAAAATGCAGCCCAGACATGCAAAATTCTATCAGACGATAAGGCAAGCAGTGACATGGACTACTGGCGTCATCGACGCCACATGTCGTTTATTCAACTCTTGGTGCCATTGTGACACAGTGGCCGCCGTCACCCCGACGCAGCGCACAGGCAAGTACCGCTGTTGTTGCAGGCGATGTTGCACAGGGCACCCGTTTCCATGCATACGCGGGTGCGTACGAACCCAGCTGAGATTCTTGACTCATGCAATGTTCAGAAACCTCAGCTTGATATTCAGCTTGAAACTGTGCGAATCAAAGAACTGCACAGTCAGCCGCATTTCTTGGGCAGAGCTCGTCGAGACGTCGACTGTGCCGCCCATCAATCAGCCTCCTCATACTTTCAGCGCCGCAAGCGCAATTAGATAGAATGTATCAGTTCAAGTCTGTAGGAAGTGGCCGCACCTTGCGGCGGCGCCGCGCCGCACGCAGCCGCACGGTCCCGTTCGCCGCCGCCGGTGAAATGGGTGAGGGTACCCCAAAGAACAGTCGTGCAAAGCCTTTCTGCATGCGCCGCACGTCATGAACGCTTCTCTGTAGTGTTTTGAGTGTACATGGAGTGATGGCACCCTGCGGCGGCGCTCAGCCGCACGCCGCCGCACGATCCCGTTCGCCGCCGCCGGCAAGGTGGGTGGGGGTACCCCAGAAAACCGTCGTGCAATGCTTTTATAAGTGCGCCGCAACCGCTCGCGCTATGAAAGTGCTGGATAAACATCATATGCCGAGGTTTATGCCGACTGCATGTCACTTGAGTGCTTGCAGGTGCGGCAGCTACGTGTGTCTTCCGATTGGTGCAGGCGCCTGAACCTTTGGTTGGAGGGCAGCCTTGCGCTAGGTGGCGGCGATGCCCCATCTCACTCTTGGCGCCTGCACACAGAGATTTTTGTGCAGCTCTTGTATCAGTCAACACAGAGAAGGTTTGTAGTCGCTGAGCAGGGCTGTCGATTGCATGTTGATGTATGCAGCCCGTGGCCATGGATTCGCCAGCGACGTGGTCCATGGACAAGCCAGCGACGGTCATGCACTCGTCAGGAAAGTGGCAAATGGCGCCTCATCTAGCATGGCGAACTGCTCTTTGGATGGTGCATCTAGATCTAGATGCACCATCCAAAGAGCAGTTCGCAATATCAGATCTGCATATCTGATATTGAACGACGAAGCTGCTGGAAACTGGTCGCAATTGCCTCGTTGTCGCAAATGCCTCGTTGCTTGGAGAGACAGAGGTTACACTGTTCCAGCCTCACTCAGACTCAGTAGCGTTCAAAGATGTCCAAAAAACGGGATGATGTGCTGTGTTTGAGCAATGCTTGGGTAAGAGAGGAAAGCACGTTTCCCCTCCCACGCGGGCAATACCTGCTTATCAGATCGGATTGCCCACTGTTATGGACATGATCATGATCTACCCCATGATCATGATCATGATCTACCCCAGGCAAGCCTGACATGACGACCCAATTGCGGCTGCCACTCCGTCTGCTGCGGCGGTGGTCCCCGCAAGGCTGATGTGGCCGCGGGGGCAGCGCCCACCACGGCAGCCGGCCGTCCGCTGCGCCACCCACTCAGCTGGCAGCGTTGGCGCCGCAAGCGCCTGCTTTGCAGTGTCGCGCTCCCATGCAGCCACCTATGTAGAGGGGAGGCGCTTCAATCAGACAGGGGTCCATCAAACTCCATATCAGCCGCAAAGGTTTACTGTGCTGGCGCTGCGTGTTAATGACCTAGAAACCAAGTTTGATTTGGTCTGCATCGGTTGCGCAGAATGCAGGAGCGCCCGCTCGAATTGTGAAGGTGCAGTAAAACATTTCAAAGTGAGGTCAACAGGAGGCAAGGATGCGCTTGTCGAGATGAGGCTGGCCCAATGAATATATAGCCACCTGTTGGCTGGGCTGCTCGACAATGCGGCGCAGCATGGAGACTGCCGCCAGAGCAGATTCCACGGCAGAAACCGTCCCTGGGGCGTGTGGCGCCACAGCCGCCAGAGCCGTGGCCACATCTGACGCCAGCCGCAGCAGCGTGCGCTGGCTGTCAGCAGCTTGGGCTGCGTGCTCTGGGCCCATGCCTGCGGCAGCACGCGGCCAGTTTCCGCATAGGAGGTTTTAAACTCCACGTTGCAACGTGCTGACACAAATCGCAGCGTCACACAGTTTTCACTGCCGGCACAGGGACAGCACAAATCCTGGTGACTAGATATGATGCCTGGGTTGCTGTGCCAGCCGTCTTGTGCGGCTGAGGATACGATGGAGCGCTTCCAGACGACATCGGGACAGAAGCAAAAATGCGCATCCGAGCGCGAGCACCAAGCACGCGGGTGCAGATCGTGCTGCCCCAGCGCCTGGCTCTGCTGTTTCGCACTAGTGTTTGCCTCCTTTCCTGCTTTTGCTGGAATTCGTTTGTCAAGTGATTCCGTGGAGAAACCATACACACGGCGCAGCTCGTGGCGCCTCTTCGCCAGGCTGTGGTTTTCCGATTCAGTCAATTTGTTCATCACCAAGAGGGTTGGAGCAGGCAGATCCAGCATCGCACCGAACAGGCGGTGCAGCTCGTCCCGCTCCAGCGCCAGGCTGATGGCGTGCCGCTGCCACAGCTGCGCCAGTGCCAGCGCCGCCGCGGCCTGCGCAATGCAGTTCCGGAGACCACCCCCTTTCAGATACAGTTCAGCCATGCAGCTCACGACCGCTGTGCTCAAAGCCTGCACGTCTCAGCGTCCACTGTGGACAGTGCTCTGCACCGTCACACGGTCTCGCACAGTCTCAGTGTTCACGTTGTCGCTTTTCAAGCTAATTAGTTTTAATAATTGACATTTAATATCCTCAATTAATAATTAATAATTAAGCTAATTGGCCTCCCAAAGACGAGTGCGGAGAGGCCGTAGGCGGGGGTCATCGGCAGATGCTGCACACAACCACAATGTGGCGTAAGCTGCATGCAGAAGGAGCGCGCCTCGCAGGGCGGCGACTGGCCAGCGCGGGCGTGGCGCGCGGCTTGCTGCAGCGCCGCCTGCGCATCGTGGAATGCAGCCTGCATGTCCTGCCACAGTGCCGCCACCTGCGCAACCATGGTAATACATATTTAGGTTCTCTAGCTTGCGCAGCTGCTGCTCGAGCTGTGCGATGTAGTGCATGGCAGCGCCCACTGTGACAAAGCAGTGCGAACGCGGCTGGCCACGACATCACAGAGTGAGGCTCGCGATGCCCACACGATTTCGCAGAATGTCGCGGGCTCCAGGATGGCGGCGGCATGTGCCGAGTCCATAGCAGTCAGCAGCCTCACCCGGATTCGCAGCCGGGCCAGGGAGCCGGCTCCGCCGGTCCCGCCGGCAGCCGCGCCGTCCAGCAGCGCCTGCCAGGCCACGCCCAGCAGCAGCTCCTCGACAGCCTGCCGCAAGAACATCGACGCATCGACAGGCCTGTCGGTGAATGATGAGGACTGTGACTGTGGTGTCGGATACGTGCACAGATGCGCAGGAATGGCTGCAGCAGGTGCCGAATGGCTTCTGTCGTCTGCTGCCGTCAGTGTTGACGCCCCTCAAGGAGGTGCGGTGAAAGGCTGCAACATCTCATCAACGGTTGCCTCAGTGGGACTCAACAGCAGGGCAGCTGCATGCGCGCCTGCGCAGTCGCTGTTGAGCGGAGCGCCGCGGCGCAGCCCCAGCCGAGGAGCGCCGCCGTGATGGGCGTCACGTCTGGCGGCGGGATCTGCAGCGGCGATGCCGCGGCTGGCTGCATGCCGTCCAGCGCGACCCTGCAGCAGAGCGGCACGGAGTCGTCTGAGGTGTATCTGGTGGCATAAAACAGTGTCGTCTCAACACCAGAGTACTACGGAAGGGGAGCTCTCTGAGGTTCAATAACCTGATGTCTGTCTCGAGGTATCTGTCTCGCGGGCAGCCGGCGGCTGCAGCAGGAGGCGCCAATCACCGCTGGGCTGCTGTATGCCTGCATGACTGCCGCCTTGTGCAGCTTCCAGCATCCAACAGGACTCGGAACAGCCAGTGCAGGTGCTGCTGCATGATGCATCATGCCTTCCAGGGCAGAGCACAGAGTTCTTTTGCGGCGGTGTTGTGCGATGGCAGTTCATGACGAATGAGACCATCAACCCACACTATCGGTGAGAGAGCAGCCAAGATCACAGCGGCGGTGCACGCACTGTGTGGCCGCATACACAGGGGCGGTGGGCGGACGAGCGGCGCCGCCCTGCAGCAGCGACCCGAACTCCTCCAGCGCTGCGGCGGCAGCCGCCCTGGCAGCGCCCACCAGCTCGCCCGGCTTGCCTGCAGATCACATTGCTTGGTCGTTGTACTGCAGCTGCACAGAAGTCAGTGAGCGCTGCAGCTGCAGCCACCCTGGCAGCGCCGCCCAGCTTGCCCGCCTTGTCTGCAAATGATATTCGACTGCACAAATGAAAACGCAAGCATGTGCACATGGCTGCACCTTCTGGACGTCCTCTTGCTATCGTGCCACATTCGCTCCAAGCAGTCCGCAGATTGATACGACACAGCTTCTTCCCTGGGTGTGCACATTGTTATACGTGACATCAACTAGGAGCGTGGAATGAAATCCACACTGCAGCCGATGCAGGATCAGGCCTCAGAAATCTGCCCATCAAGGAGCACCTGCGGCGCCGCTGCCGGCCAGCCCTGCCAGTAAAGCCTGCCCACGCAGCAGCTGCTGCCGCCCCGCCGCCAGCCGCCTGCCGGCCCCCGCGACCCAGTCGGCCTGCGCCAAGTCGATGCGCCGCTTTTTTTCCGGCCGGCCATGGCGCAGAACGCCCGCCAGCGGGCGCGCGCACAGCGGGCAGCCCGCGAGCGTCTCCAGCTGCGACACCTGTCGCCCGATGAACGAATGAAAGCAGTGATCAAGGGCAGTAGAGGACGGTGGAGATGGGTCTGCTTGCCGAATGAGCCCGCTCTAAGGTCGTGGTTGCCCGATGCAGGGAAGTCCTGTGCGGCCTACGCGCCGCTGAGCAGCATGTCACAGCACAGAGAATGCGCAATTGAGCTTACGCAGAGCACTGAAACACGATGTTTCAGCAAATTTAGTCAGCGTCGCAGGTTCATCAGTGTGCATCGTATGTTTCGACCTGCAGCGGCAGCGGGCGCGACCAGCAGCCCGCACGCTTGATGTACGCCTCCCGCAGCCCGGCCGCCGCGTCCAGGGACGACATGTTGAAGATGTGACCGCAGGACGGGAAGACCAGCGGCTCAGCGGCCAGCTCAGCATCGTTCAGCGTCCACAGCGGCCGAGACGCCAGTGTCGCAGTATCGTAGACCTGCCGTAGCAAGAGGTCAAACATCCAGATCTTTGCTGTGGCTGTTCACATAACAAAACCGCGACGCCACAACCAGCTGGCAGTCTGACAGCGTCCACACGGTCGCGACTCCAGCGTCACAGCGTTGTCCGCCTGTCGAAACATTATCTTGGGTATCAGCAGGCCGGTTTTGTAGCGCAAATGCACATCGTGACTCCCGCTGCCAGCTCAGCATCGCTCAGCGTCCACAGCGGTCGCGGAGCCAGCGTGCCCGCGTCATGCACGTCTCGAAGCCGAAGCGTCAATTTCAATGCTATGTTGGTGCTGAAATGTTATGATGGGCGTTTGTTTCAGGGAAATTGCAGAAGCGACTCCTCGGCCAGCTCGGCGTCGCGCAGCGCCCACAGCGACCATGCCTCCAGCATCGCAGCGTCATACTTGCGTCGAAGCAGCTTGCAGATGTTGGAAAGGCCGTTTCTTTGGTGCAAATGCAGCACGGTTACTCCGCGGTCAGCTCGCCGTCGCCCAGCGTCCACAGCGGCTGTGCTTTCAACGTCGCAGCGCCAAGCACCTGCCGAAGCCAAAGCTGGAAATGTCAGCAATGCCGGTTTCTTACTGTAAGCGCAAAATCGCGACTCTGCGGCCAGTCCGCCGTCGATCAGCGTCCACAGCGGCCGTGACGCCAGCGGCACATGTGCGTGCACCTGTTGAATCAGAACGATGTTGAGTTCCTTAGGTTTCAAGCACTGCATCATGCTCCGGAAGCTTGGGGATTGCAAGATGCCATCACATCTTGCAGCTTTCAAGCGGCGCGGCCAACCCGGGGAATGTGCGGAAAGAGTCTCCATGTGCAAGTGACGATCCGGCAGACCTATGGGCCACTTAGAAGCGGAGACGGCCCAGGAACCTCACCTTGAACGTGCTCTGACAACAGTCAAGTGTCACCCGCTGCAGGTATGGTGACGTCCAGGCGCAGCTGCGAGCGGTGCGGGATGACATCAACCTGGAGGCGCTGCTGCGATCACAGGTGACGGCTGCCAGTCTGTGATACTCACGCAGGATTGTCTCACCAGCACCAGTCACGCTGTTGCAACGCACATACAGTCTGGCAAGCCGATGCTCGCAAGCAACTCCCCCAGCGCACCTCTGCCATCTTTCTCTAGGCAGATGAGCTCTGGGTGGTTCTGCAATGCGTCCCAGGTTGTGGGCATGACGACTACTGGCGTCGCCATGCGCCAAGGACTGCTGGCGCGCATGGGCGCCAAGGTGAAATTCGGGTGTATGTGTCTGCATTGAGGCAGGAATTTGCCGGTTTGAGATGGCAGTCACTCCCTGTGTTGTTGCGAACCCTGATCGCGAGCCTGAATCATTCTGTGCCGTGCAGGTGCTCATCGTGGAGGAGGCAGCGGAAGTTCTGGAGGCTGAAATCCTGACCAGCGCCTCTCCCAGCCTCGAGCACGTCATCCTGATCGGTGAAACGCTTGGCTCAAAACTCTGAGCTGTGCAGCCTGCCGCTGTGTGCTTGGCACCGCCTGCTGGTGAATAGCGTGCAGTGACGGCTGGGTGACGGCAGTCGGTGCGGGCAACACGTGCACAATCCCCCAAAAGGCACCTGACCGAAGTTGAACACAAATATCATCCCTGAAATTTGTTTTAAGTACTTTACACTTTGTATAATGAAACTTACTACCAAAAGGCAAAGGGTTTCGGAACGAAACCTTTGATTTCATGCGCATCTTGCACAGCGTCTGGCACTTTGTAGCCAAAGAATACGCATGTTGCTTAGGCAGCCACAGGCACCCGCATCTCAAAGCCGCCTCCACATGCAGGCCACCACAAGCAGCTGCGGCCGCTGGTCGAGCACGCGGCCGTCGATTCGGGGCGGGGCTAGGCTACACAACCTGCTTAAATCTCCACGTTTCCTTGCAAATTTTTTCTCTCACAGGCGACCACAAGCAGCTGCGGCCGCTGGTGGAGCACGAGCTGTCCTTCGACTCGGGGTGCGGCCCAAACCTTCAACTTTCAATCTCGAAAGCTCCATGACGAACTACTTTGTTGCGTTCAGGTGACCACAAGCAGCTGCGGCCGCTGGTGGAGCACGAGCTCTCCGTCGACTCGGGGCGCGGCCTCAACTTCGACCTGTCCATCTTCGAGCGGCTGCAGCAGCAGAGACACCCGGTCGCCACGCTGACAACGCAGCGGCGCATGCACCCACGCATCAGCGCCCTCATCCGCACCACGCTGTACCCCTCCCTCAGGGCGCGCCGTTTCATGAAAATCTCAACATTTGCACAGGGAGGCAGGCGCTGGCGACCGGGACCTTGCCTGGCAGAGGATACGTTGTGCTTCAAGTGCCGTCGGCACATGTGAAATGGTATCTGCAAATCTCGGAAAGCACTGCTACAGATTTGGAGAGTCCAGTTGCAGTACAAGCAGTACGAGTGCAGTACAATTTGGAGAGTCCCGGGGCATCACACCCTCCATTGCTGTGCGGACACGTCATGTGCAGCTGTGTACTACAACGCGCTGCGCTAGTCCTCCAAGTCCTCCGCGTCTTTCGCTGCAGGACCACTCGTCGGTGCAGTCGTTTGCGCCGGTGCGCGGCGTCCGCAAGCGCCTGTTCTTCTGGGACCACGGTCACCGGGAGAGCGGCGGCGGCGCCGGCGGCAAGTCCAAGGTCAACATCGGTGAGGCCAAGCTGGTGGCGCGGCTCGCCAAGCAGCTGCTGCTGCAGGTGTGGCTTGCTGCTCCATTCCTTTCGTTTCGATTCTTACTCTTTAAAGCCTGCGCTGCGGCAAGGCCAAGGTCAACCTCGAGACAATGATGTGCTGGTGGCACGGTTTGCTAAGCAGCTGCTGCTGCAAGTGAGGCTTGATTCTTCATGTCCTCTCGTGTCTTGTCTCCATTTGCTTCCGCCGCCGGCCAGTCCCAAGGTCAACGCTGGCGAGACCAAGCTGGTGGCACGACTCGCCAAGCAGCTGCTGCTGCAGGTGCGACCTGCCGCCTATCCACTTCCTGGCCCATACCCAGATGCTGCCAGGCCGCCTCTATATGATTTACCAATGCTGAAGGTTCTCACATGCAGGCGGGTCAGCGGTGAAAGCTCCGACCTGCTGACAATTGATGTTAATCTCTCTTGGTGCTTGCTGGTGAATTGCCTGAGATTGATGCGCTGGTGTCTGTGCAGGGAAACAAGGACCTGGCTATCCTGACGCCCTACGCAGCGCAGCTGGCGCGCCTCAAGCAGGAGGTGTGCAAGTACACCACGGTGGTCATCGACGAGCGGGACGCCGCCGAGGTGCGCACTTTTTCCAGAAGTTCTATTGAAACGGTCGGCAGACTCTCACAGCACCTTCTAGCAGAGTTCTGCGTCCAGCTGGCAGGTTTCTGCAGCCATCTGGTCTGCGAGCGTTTTCTGGTAGACGGCCTTGGCTGCTTTTATAACCATCATAAGGCTGGCTGCAGCTGTCAAGGAGGCATGTTTGCCTTCAGCACTGTTTGAATGCTGCTGCCAAGCTGGATGCTTCGGCGTCATGGTGCGTGATGTTGTCAACGTTCGTCAATAAAGTCCGGTGTTTCGAGCATTTCAACTTCTTGCCCAGCAGGCAGGCGGCGGCTTCGGCGAATTGGCCGCAGGACCGGCGTCATCGGAGCAACGCATGGACGCGGCAGTACGGGTCGCCACCGTCGACAACTTCCAGGGCGAGGAGGCGACCGTCGTCATCATCTCCCTCGTGCGCAACAACAGGTGTGCTCCCCCAGGACGAGACAGCAGTCAAGTAGACTGTGACGTCTGCTGCCGGTTCTGGCATCCACTTGATGGAGTCAACTCAGCAGGCAGGCGCACAAGCCAGCAGCCATCAGGCAAGATGTGACTAAACCCTACTGCAGTATCAATTTCAGCAGCTCCTGCCTGCTTTAAAGTCCACCTGACGGCCTCGCAATTTCAATGCCTGCAGCGCGGGCGAGATCGGCTTCCTCAAGTCCAAGAACCGCACCAATGTGCTGCTCAGCCGAGCGCGCCACGGCATGTACATCCTGGGCAATGCCGTGGCTATGTCCAAGCGCAAGAGCCCGGACGACATGTGGCCGCAGGTGCGCATTTGAACTGACAGAGTCCGCTCCTGGCATTCAAAGGCCAAGCCTTTGCGAAAAGGGAGCGCTTGCACACTGCTGCACTGCCGCCACGTCAAGAGGATGCGTGATTGACATCACGTCCTGCATACCAATACCACTGCTCCGTATTTGCTGGGCCCTGGCGCCTGATTCTCAATCGCCGTGCGCTTGTGATTGCCAATCTTGCTGTGTGTGTAGAAGTCTGCTGGTTACCGCAGAAACAGGTGAAAACCCCGAAGTGATGCCGCACAGGTGATGGACCAGCTGCGAGACGGCGCCTGCGTCGGCGAGACGCTGCAGCTGGCCTGCGGCAACCACCCGCACACCGTCGCCTGCATCGGCGGTGCGGAAGACTTTGACGCCCTGTCGCCCGATGGCGGCTGCACCCGCCCGTGCGCCGCGCCGCTGGCCTGCGGCCACCCCTGCCCCAGGTGCGCGCTGTGTGTGTTGAATCGCTTCCTTTCCTCAACAGGTTTGGGGTTCAGTCGAGCGCCTCTTCGCAACGGATCCTGCAGGCACCTCCTCGCGAAAGCTGCTGCTTCTGCGCCGCCGCTTCACGGCCTTCTGCTGTTCACTTCTGACGCACCAGATTCAGATTAGGCACTGAATCACGACTCAGCCTGTCGTGAGGCTCGTGTTTCGCGTGGCGCGCTGCATTAATCCCTAAAACTCCTGGCGCAGGCGGTGCCATGTGGAGGATCCGAACCACGAGTTGGTGCGGTGCCAGCAGGTCATCGCCAGCGTGGATCTCCCCTGCGGGCACACCGCCGTTGACGTGCCCTGCCACAGGCGCGTCCCCTCCTTTGGCTTTTCTGAATATGTCTTGCCAGCAGAATGCCGCAGCAATAGTGCCACCTGCTGATGTCGTGGCAGCACCGGCATTCTACGCACTGCTGTGTACCAAGCAGCAGTGGGTCGTACAAGAAGATCTTTCTTCAGTACTTCAATTTCTATTACCATGTCTTCACGTTGGCTTGTCCATGGTGCAGGGCGCAGGCGCCGGAGCGGATTCACTGCGGGGAGCCGGCTGAGGTGCACATGCCGCACTGCGGGCACGTCCTCAGCAGCACCTGCTCTCAGGCCACCCGGCTGCAGGCGCGGACCCTTCCTCTCGATTCTGCTGGCGCTCAGAAGCTCCCTGGGAGCGCTGAAGCGCGGCCGCTCAAGCCGCTGTTCAATACATGTGATGTGCGCGATTCGCCACAGGTCCGCTGGCCTTGCTGATAGGAACATCCGGCTGGCCGAGTCTCCTGCACCGCTCCAAAATGGCACAATCCAGCATCCATCCACCTATCTAGCACGCTCCCGCGCAGCAATGGCCTCACGAACTTGAACCCGCGAATGCAGGAAGAGCCGACCTGCTGCAGCGTGCCGTGCGCTGCGGTGCATCCCTGCGGCCATGCGTGCGGAGGCGCCTGCGGTGGCTGCCTGGCGCTGACGCTCGAGCGGCGCAGCAGCAGCAGCAGCCCTGCCAGCAAGGACGGTTGCCAGGTGTGCAAGTTATCATCTTGCCTGTCATGGATAGGCAACTTTGAGGACGTATTAATTTCTGATGGTGGCCACCAATGTCACAGCTATCTGTAGTTCAGATGCATGAAAGCCGGTCCTCGCACTTTACAGTTGGTAGAGGCCTCGAGCTGTGATGTGAACAGCCGACGTGTGGACGTGCGCAGGAACTGCCGCAGCCAGCGGACTACGAGCACATCGCGTGCGGGGAAGCCTGCGGCAAGACGCTGCTGTGCGGGCACGCCTGCGGCAGCGCCTGCCACGCGGGCGGCAGCGGCGGCTGCAGCGGCGACGATGCGGCGACGGGGGCGGTGGCGGTTGCGCCAGTGGCAGCCTGCCCGCCCTGCCGGCAGCGCTGCGCCGCCGCGTGTGCCCACCGGCCCTGCCTGCACCTCTGTGCGGAGGCCTGCTCGCCGTGCGCCAAGCCCTGCACCTGGAGCTGCGAGCACCAGGTACTTACTTACTTACTTACTTACCAGGCTTTGCAGTCACAGCGTCAGCTGCTGGAAACGTTTTGACAGCTGCAGACAGGCAAACGAACCAATGGCTTGCTGTTCTTGGCTCCATTACATTGCCCTCGGCTGCGCAGCTGCTGTGCTGACCATCTTCTTCAACAGCCGTGCACTTCCCGGCGAGGTCCCCATGCAGTCCCGATGCAACTGCCGCTTTTCATTGTGGATCGTATATTGGACTGCAGGGCGGCTGCAACATGCCATGCGGGGCGCCGTGCGACCGACTGCCCTGCGACGAGCGCTGCGCACTGCTGCTGGCGTGCGGCCACCGCTGCCCAGGCGTCTGCGGCGAGCGCTGCCCGCCCGCCAAGTTCTGTGCCGATCCTGCCTGCGGCAGCACGCACCAGGCAGATTCTCTCTGACATGAACCAAAGCCTACGAAGCTGAGACAGCAACCCTGCTGCAGATCCAACTGCATGGCGGGCAAAGAATGGAATAGAACAGAACAGGATAGATTCACACTCCAATAAGGCGGCCACCTCTCCATGGCGTGCTGCAGCGAGGTGAGCCACCCTGACTGGCGGTCCCAGCCGGCGAGCAGCTGCTGGCGGATGTGGGCGTGCACCTTGGCGCGTTCCTTCCTGCATCCGCCAGACAGGGACTCACTTTGCTGCTGTTGCTAAGTTAATGGCGCTGGGGACAGCGTGTCTGCACAGAGGTGGAAACAAATGTGAATTCGACGATTCCGCTTCAGTTCGTGTTCTGACATGCGGCCGGCATGCAGCAGTCATTGGCTCGCTGCAAAAAGTGCCACCTGCTCATAGACCAGGCGTCGCGGCTGGCCAGCAGCTCCTGCAGCGGCCGGTCGCTGGCAGGATCGGGCCCTGCAGGCATCGCCGGCTGCTGTGGCGGCAGCAGCAGGGAGAAGGCGGCGGTCAGGCCTTCCAGGTCAGCGGCACCGTCGCCGCCGTCCATCAGGCTGTCAGGCGTGGGTACCAAGCCTGCCCCAGTGTCCTGTGCACGTCAAATGAGCATGAGCAGTCTGTTTGTCAGCAGCTCGACAGCAGCAGCATTGCGATCAGACGCGCATGCCACTCTGGCTTCGATCGAAGGGGTCAAGCTCAAGCCAGCTGACACCAATTCCAGCGGGCAAGCCGCCTTGAACGTGAAAGTCAGGTTGTGTCATGATGATGAGCATACCTCGTCAAACAGCCCCGGCGCCAGGTCGGTGAGGCAGCTGAAGCGGCCGCCGCTGACAGAGACGTCAACGCCGCGGTCTGCAGCGGCTGCCGCGGCAGGCGACGCGACTCACGGCCCGTCCAGCCAGCGCTCCCAGAAGTGGCGCCGCTGGCTACAGGCGGTCTGGAAGTCGTCATCATCAGGAGCGTCTGCCGCCTCGCGGCGCATCCACACATGCAGCTGTATACCGATCACACCAACGAGGCAGATATTATCACGAAGATGCTCGTGAGAATCCATGACGTGCAGTGCATGGTCCTGCTGACGGCTTTAGTTGATAGGCGGCGGTGGAACTGGCCAGAAGGGGCTCGGCGGGCGGGCCCGAAGGAGTGCGTCTCCCAACAGCTGATGCGGCGCTCGGTATGCTTCGACCTGTTATAAGAGTCTCAGTAGAGAGCACACACAGAGTCTGTTTCGACGAACGGCAATGAGACATCGGCGAATTGTCGCATAGTAGAGCTCAGTCCGCCATAAAATGTACACGAGCACCGCTGAATGAACCTTTGCTTCATTAAACCCTGGCGCCTTTCAAGGCTGTCAGATTATGCAGGGTGACCCACAGGTCAGACAGGGTGGTGTGCGATGCAGTCCTGCCACCGAGCATGAGCATCGTCCAGTGACACCGTGCCGCGGCCGCAGCCGGCGGTGGTCAGCGGCGTTGTGAAGGCGGGAAACTATGCTTCAGGTGTAGAATCCGGTTCCCCGCAGTGCACGAATCTCAAATTTGTCTGACCACAGAAAAAGTGTGCTGCGAGCCTTGGACGTCGAGAGCTGGGTCAGTGGCTGCTTATTGACCGTCGCTCGCGCCTCGTTGGGCAGGGTGCTGGGCACCGCACGCAGCGTGCCGGTGGTATTTGTTGGTGCGGCAACCGCCTGGGCCGCGGACAGAGTTGAGACATCCAAGTCACGGGGGTCACAAGGCGTGGCAGGCCAGTGCGCAGCGGCATTGCAGCAGACTCTCAGTGCCTAGTGCTCTTCCAGTGGCAGCAGCAGTGTGCTGCAGCGCAGAGCGCTGCAAAGAACTGTGGCCGGAAGGCCAAACAACCTGGGCTGACAACAACGCAGCAGAAGAGACAGGCTTTGCGGGCGCGCAGGCGTGCCGCGGCCTCTGCAGCAACTGCGGACACATTCTTGTGCTGCAACCATGCAGCAACGTGGAGGTGAGCTGCGCGCATGCGGCTCTGCACCTCCGTCTTGCACTTCGAAGCAGGGATGCCCAACTGCCAACAACCACGTGACACATCGCGCTGCAGGCCAGTCCGCGGCACCTGCGATACCGCCGGCGAGCGGTGCAGCCCCATCCGGAGTTGCAGCGCCCGCTGCTGCCGCAGCAGCCAGCGGCAGCCTAACTGGCCTGCTCAACACGGCCGCCTCGCCGCCCCGCATGCAGTGAGTGCCTGCTAGTCGTCGGCGTACATTTCTCATCTAAGATGCGTCCAGAAACTCCCCTGAGCTACCTTCAATCCGTCCAACGCAGCAGCATAGGCCACGTGCGCGACCCTGTCGCTGATGCAGCGCAACGGCCATGTGCAGCCTGACGTAACTTGCCCAAGGCGACAAAGGGTAAACGCATGCTCCTGGAGCAGCAAACATGCAGCAAGTGCATGCGGCCAGCTTGCCTGCAGTGCATTACACGCTATTCTGCGGCGTCTTGCGCGCTGCACCTCAACCTGATCGTGTTTGTAAATGAAACTCGGTCAAAACGCAGGCCGCTGCTGGCGGCGGCGGCAGAGTCACCCACGCGCGGCTCGCTGCCCGCGCCGCGCATGCTGGACTTCAGCCGCGCCGGCGGCTATGCGCCAGCAGCAGCGGAGCCCGCCCCCGCGCCGATCGTGTCGCAGCCGGTCACTCCGGTCGGACCGGGCGCACAGCCATACCTCGCCGGCATCGGCATGGGGCTGGGCGGCGGCGGCGGCGGCGGGTCAAGTGGCTTCACGCACCCGATGCCGGGCGCTCAGGCCGCCACGCTCCTCGCGTCGCCCACTAGGTGGGGTTTTCCTTGCTTTTGGGTCATTGACTCGCGTCACCGCTGACGTCAGCATGTGGAAGTTCCTCCTGGACGTGGGGGAGGGCGCTCACACGCAGCGAGGGAGCTGGGACGAGGGAGAGGGCGCTGGGCTGAGCATGGACTGCTGCTGCTTCACCCGCTGCATCTGTTGCAGGGGCCAGGCATGTGCATGCCTCAGCTTGCATCGACTGCTGGTTGACGCAATGCCGGCTTCACAGCCGTCTTGAGCTGCAGAAATGTGTTTGAAGCCAGCATGAAACGCTGTGCGATTTCATGATACGCAGACGAGTAAGCAGCGCGCGCGGCGTGCGGCCTGGCAGCAGCACGGCGCCGAAGAAGCACTGCAACTGCAAAAACTCGCGCTGCCTCAAGCTGTGAGTCAGTCTTCAATCATCGTTCTGCGCAGTTCGCCACGCCTCCGTGTACAAGGAGTCTTCAGCAGAATCATGCTCAGCCTGTGAAGGATCTCCAGCGCCTGTGCACCTTGCCAGGTACCATTTGCTGACGTTCTGTGGCTGACAGCAAGATATCACCCCTAAGCGCACCTGGTGGGCGCCCGCAGGTACTGCGAGTGCTTTGCGAGCGGGCGCTACTGCGAGGGCTGCAACTGCGTCAACTGCTGCAACAACCAGGCGCACGAGGCACTGCGCCAGGCGGCTGTTGAGGCCATCCTGGAGCGAAATCCAAACGCCTTCCGCCCTAAGATCCAGGCCAACGTGAGCTGGCCCTTGCTCCTTTTCGTTTTGCTACGGTACTCCTGCTGTGCGGGCTGAAGTGCTCGACATGTCGCGGGTGTGCCAGAACTTGTCCTGGAGCGAAATCCCCATGCCTTCCGCCCCAGAACCCAGGCCAAAGTGAGCCGATTCCTGGTTCTGCCGTCATCAGAATCGGGGCTTTGTTTGCACATGGATGCCGTCCAACTCTGTGCGTATCTCCTTCTCGGGAGCACCCCTGTTTCTGCCCTCAGTTGTCAGGCCGACACCATCTGGCCTGTTCCCTGATCACTCCAGAAGAGGTAAGGCGAGGTTCGGCATTGACAATTTTGCGCGCTGCCGCCACAGGATGATGTGGCATCTACGCGGCACAACAAGGGCTGCAACTGCAAGAAGAGCGGCTGCCTCAAGAAGTACTGCGAGTGCTTCCAGGCCGGCGTCTTCTGCTCCGACAACTGCAAGTGCATCGACTGCAAGAACTTCGAGGTATTTTTTCTGCCCCTACCGCCGCGTCCCTTCATCTACAATGCCACAAGTTTGCAACTGCATCACTCGGGAGTCTAGAATGGAAAAAATAAGCGGAATCCTCCCTGACCCCCCGGGTGTGCAATGCTGTGCAGGGCTCCGATGTCCGCGATGCGGTCGTCACCAACCAGGCGGCATTGGAGACTCAGCGAGCGGGTCCTTCCTCCCCCGCTGCAAAGCGCCCCCGGCTGCTGCCGGCGCTGCCGCCGGCGGCGCTGCCGTATGCAGGCACGCGGCCGCCGGGGGCGCCGGCGCCGGCGGCAGGGCAGTCGCTCGGCCACCCGGTAGCTGCGCCGGCGCCCGCAGCGCCCGGCAGCGCCCACCTGCAGAACGCGATGCGTGAGGTGGGCGGATGGGAGAAGTCTCGATTATCTCATGAGCTGAGTATCTGCACGTTGAAACCCGCTGGAGTTGTGCGACGCGCGCATGCACTGCATCACTGCGACCATGCCTGGGCGGGGCGCCGCCGCTTTCCAGAGGCACAGCAGCTCAGGCAAACGCGAACTGCTTGCGTCAATCCGCAGGTGATGCAGCGCGGCGTGGTGGAGGAGATGGCGCAGCTGCTGGTGCTGGTCGCCCGTGAGGAGGGGGACCGCGTCATCCGAGCTGCTGCCGCATCTGACCAGGCGCAGCGGGCGGCTCCTGCGGCGGGCGCCGCGGATGCGGCTGGTGGCAGCGCCGCCGCGGCCGGTGTCAGCGCCGCGGCGGACCCGGCGGCGACGCAGCAGTCGCCCTCGAAACCTGCAGGTGCAGCAGCAGAGCCGTCTGCCGTTGAGCTTGTCCAAAAGGTTGATTGAGTAACACACAGTGTGCACTTAGCACACTGGGGTCTATAAAAAAACTTGAAAGAGGAAGGAGCCGCTCTGGCATCGTGCGAATGCGACAAGGGTTTTTGTTCCAAGGGTGAACATAATCAGCTTCTCCAACATATCCCTCACATGGCACCTTGCGCAACAGGCGGCCCTGCGCGCGAGCTACAGATGCGGGCGGCGCAGGAGCGAGCGGTGCTGACGGAATTCAACAGCGTGCTGGACCGCATAGCGGGGCTGGTGCGCAAAAAGGCCAGCGACGCCGCGGCTGCCGCCGCCGCCGCTGCCGCCGCTGCAGCGGCGCGGACGCCCCAGCCGCAGCTGCTGTCGCAGCACCAGCAGCCGCAGCAGCAGCAGCGGCATCAACAGCAACCGCAGCAGCAGCAGCAGCAGCAGCAGCAGCAGCAGCAGCAGCAGCAGCGGTATCCCTACAAGATGCCCGCCGTGGAGCCTCTGCCGCCGGGCAGCCAGCCCTACGGCAGCGCGGTGTTCGGTACCGGCGCCGGAGCGGCAGCGTCGGCGGCGCCACGTCTGGGCGGCCTTGCGGCGGCCGCGCCGCCGGGTGTTCGCCGCCATGTCACCGCGCCGGCACAGCAGCAGCAGCCGCCTGCGGGGCCGGGGCGCGTGTTTGTCACGACAGTCACGGGCGTGCCTGTGGCGGTGGCAGCGAACGCCGCCGGCCAACAGCAGCTGCAGCAGGGCCGGCAGCCACAGCCGTCGCAGCAGCCGGGATCACAGCAGCAGCAACAGCTTCGGCCCGTGCTACCGGTCGCACCGCAGCCGCCGCAGTCACTGCCACATCCAGCGGCTGCCCTGCCACAGGCCCCGCAGCCTAGGCAGCAAACCGGTGGCGCGACAGGCAATGGCGCGCAGTCCGGAGCCACATGAGTCCGAATAGTATAGCAACAAGACCCGCCTTCCGCAAGACGGTGCATCAGGCTTCCGACACTGACGATGACAGGGAGCACAGTTGACCTGACATGACGATTGTGCGTGTGCAAGAATAAGAGACGTTGCTTTCATGCGATCTGGTTTGCTGTTGCTCAAGGATACAGGCTCAAAGGGGTAGCCAGGGGTAAGTTACATACCTGGGTCTTTGATCCAGCTGGCAAAAGTGATGCCCACACGATCAGTTATGAATCCTCCCCTGCCATCAACTGCTAGCAGTTCTCTTCATTCTCGCCCTGCCTCCACTGCTTGCAGCGCACAGCCACCCTTCCTTCGCCCAGCCACAAGTGGTCAGCCAGGTAGACCGTCCCTGTGTTCAGCCGAGAAGTCGAGCCTGAAGGCAGCAGCCTGAACACCGGTTGTTTGCAGAAACTGCTGCGAGTCCCCAAGCTGAAAAAGTGGCTGCTCAAGGATGCGCGTGTTTCACACATCCGCATCTGGGTACCTCGGCCGATCGGCCTCGGCCGAGGCCGATCGGCCGAGCACTCGCGAGTGATCGCCGAGCAGCTCCTCGCCCGAGGCGACACCGTCGGTAGGATCCTTTGCTGCACGAGGTTTGCGACTCAGTGCAACAACCCACCTTATTCTTGAAGCTGCCTGGCAAAACGACGTGCTTACTTCATCAGCCGCTCAGAGTTTTCTTGGACGAGGTTCTGCATCGCGATCGCGGCCGGCGTGATCATCGGCCGCGATCGCGGCCGGCGTGATGTCTCTCCCAGGCAGCGCCAGTCATTCAGCTGCGTTGAGTGAATTAAGACACGACTCATTTAATTCGAGCTGGCGCCGACGAAGGCGCGCGCTGAGCAGCTGTCGGCGCTGGGCATTGAGCCCGGTGATCGGTGACCTGCGGGCTTTCGGCATCCTTCGGCAGCCTGGCAGGCTGCGTCGTTAGGCGCGTCTTTCGCATGCGCAGATACTTCAAATTCCTGAGGAAAGCTTGTTACCGACCGTCTCTGTAGGGTCTCCGCGATGCTTGTCGTCGTGTTAACAGCTGCATGCGGCGCCGCATAAACACGTTCACGTGCACACCCTCCACGTTCACGTGCACCACCCTCACATCGGCTGGGAACTAGCAACGATTCTGCTCCCCATATTCGACTAGTTTTACCTCTCGTGCTGCAGCAGACGCCGTCATTAACACCGCCTTCGTGCACGACGGTTCCATGAGCTTAGAGGACACCGTTGCGCTCGACTGCGCCGCCATTGCCGCCCTCATCGACGCACTCGCCGGCACCAGGTAGGTTATTTCATGTGCCACATTATCTATCGTGTCTGTCCTGTCTGGCATCCCACGAAACACTGTGCCTGCCACGTGCGCACGGCAGCGTCACGCAGCCGCGACGCAAGCGGCGCCGCCGGCGCCATCGAAAAATATTGCATTTTGTTGAGATTCGCGAACTCCTACAAAAACACCCTCGATCGAGGCCGCAATGGAACGCGAAACGCTGCTGGCAAATAACATCGAAGGTGTGCTGCGCAGCAAGCCGCTCATCATGACCAGCGGAGGCGACGTGCTGGGCGACACCGGCCCTGGAAGACCTGCCTGTGGATGTGACCTTCCACCTTGTGGAGCTGTGCGCGATGTCAGAGCAGGTGAGTGCGCCTCCTTGCCTCAGAAGCCTTTACTCGCCAGCGACGTTGCAGATATTTCGTGCTGAGGAACTCACAATGACCTGCTGAGGCGGCCACTTGCACCAGGCCCAGTCATGCAGCTCGCCGCCGGGGCAGAGTCGTCATGTGCTCGCCACCCCTGGAAGCCAACACCTACAGCCAGAGCGTCACATCATCGTTCATCGTCCGAAAATGGCCATCTCTGAGTGCAGGACGCCATCCTTGGTGCGGCGCGCAGTGTGCGCACCGCCGCCTTCCGGCTGCCGATCTACGTGTACGGCCGCGGCGGCTCGATGTTTGTGCCAATGCAGATCGCGGCCTACAAGGCAGCAGGCGCCGCGCACTTCTACGGCGATGCGGACCACCTAGTGAGTCCCGAAGTTTGCCGGGACATTCAATGAAGTGCCGCACAGGCATTCGCGATCGGCATCGCCTCCTGCGGCGTCACCATGCCCGGCGGCAGCTGCGCCTGCGCCAGCGCGTGCACCTGCAGGGGTTTCTTTGGCAGCGCGGAGGTCCTGCAACATGTGCGTGAGCGGGTGCACAGTCCTGGCAGCTGACTCGCGATTGAATTAAATTGCATATGGCCGGCACCGAGGATTTGACTAGTGTCAATATGTCAAATATTTAAATTGACACGCCACTGCAGGACATCCGACTTGCACGTCGCACGGCGGCTGAGCATCAGCAATCATATGTTTGCTGTTTGGTGCAGGTGAGCGCGGTGCTTGTGGGCAATGCGGCTGCGACTTGCCTGCTGGCCCTGGACAAGGCGCCAGATAGAAGGATATAGGTACCCATTAAAAGCCCAGGACCGCCGGCATTGTGTGCCAATGAAGTTCTAGGAGGTGAATTGGGGTTTTCAGAGAGTCAGAGACATGGTTGAAGGTGTGCATGTTTGGATATGGTTTGCACATGTCAGTCAGTATCACCGTTGTTATAGCTGCGACCCCTGCAGCAGTCTCAGGAATGCCCAGCGGTTCCTTGACCGAGCTCGTTACCAAATTCACATGCGTGCAAGCCCCTCGCCTGTGTTGCATTGTCACACAGTTTGCTTGTTCACCTGCCAAATCCCAAAAGCCCCCGCCCAGCTGCAGACGCCCAAACTATGAAATGCCTCCAACAATTGTCCAACTCTCATGGTCGCGGGTGCTGCTCCATTGTGCTGTTCCATCACGCCGCGCCTCCGTCAGAGGGCCCTTGATTTCAGGATCTATCAGCGGCCAGCGCGGCTTGGCTGGGAGACAGCGCATTGCGCTCAGGCTGCCCGCCGGCTGCGGGTGGCGCGGCGGCCGGCGGCGCCCCGCCGCCCAACCTCCAGCGACTGCACATCGGGCTCCTCGTGCTGCTCCGACGCCGCCACCGCGCCTGCAGGCGTGACGGTGGGCAGTCGGCATTCGTATTCACGTTGATGTCGAACATTGTGCAGTTTTGCAGGCAAGTGCACATTGTGCAGCAGGTAGTGTGCTCGGAAAGGAACATTGCTAGCGTGGGCAGGTTGCCGCCACAATCCAGTGTGGCAGATGAGACGGTGTGCACCTGACACCGCCTGCGACAGGCGGCGGCTCATGCTGCGGGTGGCGCGGACGACGGACGCCGCCGCCACTGCCGCGGCCGCTGTGCCGTGGCTGGCCAGCTGCGAGGCGACCTCCGACACACCGCCGGCTGACGGCGACGCCTCTGGGCCCTGTGCAACAAAACGCAAAATATTGTCAAAAAAGGTCCTGGCCGGGACACACCAGAGACTGGTCAGCTGTGCGGCAAGCTCCACTGAAATTCTTGGCATTGGCGCTGCTGCTCAGCA